>Ga0190344_1000106_pt1 | contig 55104 bp, 41 predicted proteins | sample 48721323_MG_FD_161662 | JGI IMG/M metagenome (GOLD analysis project Ga0190344, IMG submission 161662) | Hydrothermal vent microbial mat bacterial communities from Southern Trench, Guaymas Basin, Mexico - 4872-13-2-3_MG | ecosystem: Environmental > Aquatic > Marine > Hydrothermal vents >... | reverse complement strand
GAGGGTGGTATAGTGGTTCGCCTGTGTACGCTGCGCCTGGTGTTCGCCAGCTAATGCTTGCTCAATGCGTTGTGCTTGATAGATTTCAGCTTGGTTCTTTTCCAACAAACGGTTACGGATTTCTTTAGACAGTTCATTGGTGGCTTTTTCAATATCTCGGTCTATTTTGGTAATTTCTTGTTCAGCGCGACGTCGGCTAGGATGCTTTCGTGTCAATCCTAAAGTTTGGGTCAGTAATTCAGTGCGTCGTTCAACCAGCTTAGCTTTAAAAGTGTTCAGGGTACTATCACTGGCAACCATTTCCTTCACGAGTGTTTCCAAGATCGTTTTTCCGTTGCCTTGTTTTTTCGTCAGTGCCGTTAAGCGGGCTTCGGCCTCCACGCGCTGGCGACGTGCAAGCGTATGCGCCTTCATACTCTCAATTAAAATATCGTCGTAGGGATTTAAGCTGTTTTCTTGAAAGGTCGTCACACCCAGTTCCAATCCAATTTGAATGCTGCGTTTCTGCTTTTGAGTAATAAGACGCTCTAACTGTTCCCGACGTTGTTCCAATCTATCAATCCGGCCACTGCTATCAAAAAGAGTTTCCTTTTGGGCTTTTTTCAAATAAATATCTACAACAGCATTGAGTATGATGTCTAACCCTTCAGCTTTTTTAGCGGTGAGTGTAACAGTAATAAAAGGGTTACCGCGTTTACTCTTAACCGCGATGGCATTCCTAAAGCGTTTGAAGTGTTTTCCCTTACTTTCATTGGGCAGACGTGGCCAATGAGCTTGCACCTCTGGCAGTTGCAAAGCTTTTTGTAGTACCTGTTTGTGCTTTATCTTGCTAACTTGTTGCTTGACATACATTTGATATTGCTGGACGCCGCGTAATTCCAAGCTTTTGTCAGATTCCAGATTGGGGATAAACTGAGCTGACACGAGTATCTTTGCCATAGCCATGTAAACGGGATCGCCCTTCTGTAAAGCCACCGGAACACCGAGCGCACTGACGGTAAAAAAGATAAGTAAAGCCAGCCACTTGTGGCTCAAGAGGCTAACCAGTGGTTTCAATCGGCCAGTCGGAATAGATTGTTCTTCCGTGGACGACGCTGTAGATGGAGGAGGCATGGTTTTATTCCAAGCTAGAATTAGCCGCTTTTTCGGCTTCAATCGCCGCTTTTTCGGCTTCTAAGGCTTCTTTTTCTTGGTCGAGTTTACGGCGTTGGCTATCAGCACGAATCGATTCGATATCGGCATAAACGCCCAGCATGGTCGAAAAAGGTGTCAGGAATCGTATCGCATAGTTAATTTTGGCAATGGTATTGGTAGGTACGTAGATAATATCTCCTTCTTGGAGCGCTACGTTAACCTTTTGATTGGGTGCTATCAAATCATTCAGAGCAATTGGCTGATTGATACCTTGGTTTGGGCGAATCATATTAATTCTACCAGGGGCCGCATCTATGGTTGGGCCGCCGGCTTTGGCGAGCAGTTCGAGAAAAGACATATTGGGAGTTAAGCGAAAAGCGCCAGGATTGCGGACTTCACCGAGGACATAGACTAATTTTTCTTCTATATCAGGTATATAGACAATATCATTGCGTTGCAATTTCAGATTGAGGGATAAATCTTTGCCGGTGAGTAGCGGCTCTAGTTCAATCCAGACAATCTGATCACGTCCTCGAAACACGGCACAGTGGGTAAAAGGCAAACTTTGTGCTTCCCCTGCCAAACCACTCGCATCAGCAAAACCGCCCGCTTTTGAGATAGCCTCAAGCAAGGTTGGTTGAGTCATACCAAAGAGTATTTCGCCCGGTTGAGACACCCGCCCTAGTACCAGCACCCGGTTAGACGCATAGCTATCTACCCGCACGGCGACGGATAAATCCGTATAAAATGGCGTTAGCTTAGCTGTGATGGCTTGTGCGGCTTTTTCGCGGGTTAATTCCTTTAACCGAACGGGCCCCACCAGTGGTAAAGTGATTCTACTGTCTGGGCCGAGGACATGTTTGCCGGATAATTCTGGATATCCCCACACTTCAATGGTAATTTCATCGCCAGCACCCAAGCGATAAATTTTCTCATTATCTGCAACCGTGGTTTGAAAGCTTTTCAAAGTGCCACGCTTTGTTAGGGGGATTTCCTCGCGAGCGGCCGGCCGCACCAAATTGTCGGGGAGGCGAAGGGTTTGGGCGCAGCCAGCCATGAGGCCCACTAGCAGACATAATGGCAAATAAAATTTCTTTAACTCAATAAATTTGTGGACAGACATCTGTAAATGAAAAATGAAAAATGAAAAATGAAAAATGATCCGTAAAGTTTGTAACTGATTCATTTTATAACTAATTCAGTCACCTGCCCGAATTTTCATCTTCACGGTTTTAAAGTACGTTCCGTATAATATTGTAGCGTAATCGGCTTTTGACAAGTCTGGGCATGTCGCAATCACGTTGCTGATAATTGGGTTTGATAACCAGCCAGCGAATAGCGAATAGGTAGTTATGCATAAGTATACTGCAAACGTTAGGACTTTTTACACACCCCCAGCCTAGGGTGATGAAAATTGTGAATGGTTAATTGTGAATTGTGACTGAAAATGACTATTTTTTAGGTAAATTTTTTAAATGCGGAATAAAAATGTTTTTGGGACAAAATAACCTGATTTTCACCACCCCAGCCCCAGCCTCAATGCCATATCGTACCGCTTTTGGGTGAGGGCAACCATAAAGGATTGCCCCTACATTACATGACGGTTTGTAGGGGCAATCCCACGTGCAAAGCCCTTAACTCGGAACGAAACTTTTGCCGACGCCGTTAAATATCCTTAAAATCATTAATCATTAATCATTAATCATTAATCATTAATCATTAATCATTAATTGTTAATTATTTTCACCACCCCACCCCCAGCCTCTTCGATCCGGGAAGTCACACAGCCCGCTATCGATGGGAACGCGGCAAGTCACATCAATAGAGGGAATTCAGGGGTGTGTTAAAAGTCCCGTTTTTAGCCGTGCCAAGTCTAATTGGTTATTAACATTCGCAATTACCGATTACCAATTACCGATTACCAATTAGCAATTACCAATTAGCAATTACTTCTCAAAAATCCGATGTCTTAAAGACATCGGATTTTTTTGCAAGAGACTCATAAGGATAAAAAAAATCCCATCTTGCGTTTTGCACAGTATCTTTGGAGATGGAGACAACTAATGCTTTGGATTCCAGCCAGCCAAAGCTGAAGCTTTGGACTCCAACTAATGCTTTGGAGCCCAGCCAACGTTAAGGCCTTCTGCCTATGTTGTTATTTTTGAGTTCTTGTTGCGCTTTTTCAAATTGTTGGGTGTAGTAGTCACTCACTTTTTGTGGTTCGAATGTCAGGAAGGTGCCGCCTGATTCAAAGTGTTGCATAAATACTTTGCCAATGGCGTAAGTGGAGGCGCCTCCAAAAATGGATATGCTCAGCATGCCGGTGACTTGGCCGTAAACCGGCATGCTTTTTACTAGGCTGACTAATTGTCTGGAAAACGATAACGGAACGCTTCCGCCTAGTAGTGCCGTTATTAAGGCTTTGCCACGTTCCTTTGAAAAAGGAATGCCATAGAGTTTGGCAAGACTGCGTAGCATACTGAGTTGGAGGCCCGATAGGGCAATTAGATCCACTAGCGGAATAGGTACCAAGCCTACCGCGATTGAGCTGAACATGTATTTGTTGATAAGGCTTTCAGCCTTGTGGTAGTGTGTCATTTGATCTTTTCCTTTGGAATTTTTTTTGCGAATAACAAAGCTGAAGCTTTGTATTCCAACAGCTTTGTTCTCCAACAGTATAAAGGCGCTGAGTTAGTCAAAGAATTTCCAGTCTTCGGCATAGCTGCCTACAATGGATTTTGGGTAGCCCGGATCAGTACGGTATTCAGTCATGTCGTAGCGAATGTGTTCGTCTGCTCTGAAGAAGTAGGCTTTTCCGTTTCCCCAAGCAATGGCACCATCAATCCGGTCAAATGTGAGGCCGGCCCATCTCTTTTTTGTCGGTTGGGGGTAGCCTGAGTCTACTTTGTTTTTCGCTATGTTGTAGCGAACATATTGGTCGCCCTTGAAGAAGTAAACATAGTCGGGGCCGGCATTGAGGGCCGCATCAATCTTTTCAAAAGGGATGCCCGGCCATCCTTTTGTTATCCGTTTTGGATAGTCGTCATCCATCTGGTTGTTGTCAATATCCCAGCGAATGTATTTGTCTTTGCTGAAGAAAAAGAGTTTTCTGTTTAAGTCTTCGCCGGTTAATGATTTGAGGTATTGCCCTTCTAGGGCCGCTTCAATCATTTCAAAACCGTCTTGTTCCTGTAAACAGGGCCATAAGTCGTTGATTGGCTTGGGCTTTTCTGTTGTGTTGTGGGTGGGATGGTAGCAAGTGAATGTGTTGGCTCTGAGGAAATACACTTTGTTATCGTAACTGATTATCGCTGAGAGCGGCGTGAAAGTGGTGGCGGCCTCATAAGCGTCCCGAAGTGCGGTCGCTTTTTTCTTGTCATTGATGAGCGTCCAAATCCCGACGGCTTCGAGTTCGATTACTTTGGGATTTTCTTTGAGGGTTGCTAACCAGTGGTTGTAATTGGTTTCATCCAGTGAGGTGAGGGCCGCGAGTTGTGAGTGTTGGCCGCCTTGCCCCAGTACGAGACATTCAGAGTGTTTCTGTAAGTTTTCCCGAGTCTCTTTTAGATAGTTATCCTCGTTGTCGCTCACCATCGTATAGTTGATGGTGTTTAGGTGTTGTCGGAATTCTTGTTTGCTCATCTGGGACTTGGGAACGGTGAATGTCAGTGTGGCCTTCCCGCCAATCCAGGCTCTTTTGATGTAGTGAGTGCCATAGCGTTCAAAGAATTTATCGTAGTCCAGTCGGTTGTCTGGGTTGTATGGCGTTGGGATTTTTATGTCGAAGTTTTCCTTTTCGGATACTTTCGTCACGTCTGAGAGATAGAGTGTCCAATAAGGAATGAAAAAAGTCCGTGCGGCGTAATAGGTGTCGTGTTCAGAACGCAAGGACTTTGTTTGGGCCATTTTGACATCGAGACTGAAAACGGTATTACTGCACGCTGCGTGGGTATCGAGGTTGAAATGGTTATCGAAGTGTTCCCATGAGTCTTCAATCAGAGTCTGATTGATGGTTTGGCTTGCCGGCATGGGAGGACTTTCATTCGCTTCATATCCGTAAGGCACTAAGTAGGTTTGCCCGGTTTCTTTGGAGTGAAAGGTTCGGCAGCAGTTTTGGCGGCTGAACAGTACTTTTTTTAGTTCGTAGGCTTGGTGCGGCCTTAAGTTGATGCCACGCCCGACGACTTCTAGCCCGATGATGGGCGGCGGGGGTGGTTCGTGGGTGTCAGTGTTTTCGGGTTGACTGCTTTTGAATAGGGATAGTAATTTTTTCATTGAAAAAAACCATTGTGATTGGTGATTGGATTTATTGCTTAGGTGTTTATTGTAGCATGCTAAGTACAACTAATTACGCGGATAAGCGAATTTATAATAAGTACAGCGAATTACGCGGATAAACGAATTTATAATAAGTACAGCGAATTACGCGGATAAACGAATTTATAATAAGTACAGCGAATTACGCGGATAAACGAATTTATATTAAGTATGACTTATAACAAGTACAACTCATTATGCGTGCGTACAACTCATTACGCGTGCGTACAACGGTTTCTAAAATTCCTTATTATATACAATCCTTGATGACTTCATCAAATCTCACTCAAATGTTATTGGGTTCGTTATTGGATAGCCCGGCTGTTGTGGAGATGGCTTCTCAGCTAGGCGGGAAAGCGGTTTCTATTGTTAATGAGCATTTTACTTTTACCGCTTATGAAGTCACTGGCGCTTATCAGGATAGTTATGGTTATGCGCTGGCGGCTATCCGTTTGGGTGTTGTTGCGCCGGAGCAAAGTTTGTTGCAACAAATTCGCTATGTGAGTTTGCTCAGCAAATTGAGCTGCAGTATTTGCAGCCTTTTGTTCAGCAGCAGGGGCTTGAGGATTTGGCGGGTTTTAAAGAACAAGCCTCTGAAAATCTTCAGTCGTTTTCTAAGCAGAAAGATAAATTTCTTTAAATTCAATAGATTACTGATGAGGATTTAGCGGCGTTGATCAGTTATCAACAGACGCTCGCGATTACGGATTTGTTGTTGGAACAAATGTCGGTGATTGAGTTGGTGGACGAGACGTTGGCCGCTTTTCTTCGCTATGAGGGGTTGTTGGGTAATGCGGTGTTGTTTTTCTTTAGGGAGTTGCTCCGTAAGGATCCGCGGTTGGCGGCAACGCAAACGGCGTTGCAGCAAGCGAAGTTGTGTATTGAGGTGCAAAATCTGCAAGCGACGATTGCGGATTTGAGAGCGCAACAAGATAAATATCCGGTACTTAGTGAACACATTGAGCAACAAGTCCGTGGTTTGCAACAATGGCAAATGCAGCGTGAATCGTTGTTACGGTTTGCGAGTCGGTTTGAAAGTTGGCGGCAGGAAATCGTTGCTTGGGCTGAGGATAAGTACAACTAATAACAAATGCACTAATTACGCGTGCGTACAACTCATTGCGCTTAGTACAACTAATTACGCGGATAAGCGAATTTATAAGTACAACTCATTACGCGTGCGTACAACGAATTACGTTAAGTACAACGAATTACGCGGATAAGCGAATTTATAAGTACAACTCATTGCGCTTAGTACAACGAATTACGCGGATAAACGAATGACGAGAAAAACGATATAAGCGGAAATGAACACCAATTAAGTGAAAATGGTTTTGACGCGGTTTGTAATCGCTTGGGAAAAACTCTTGTAATCGCCTTTAACTAATGCGGATTAAGGGTTGAATTAATTATTATGAAATCAAGGATTTCTAAAAACTTCTGATTGAGAAGTTATAGAAAAAATATAACGCACGCAAGTGACGCTTGCATGTGCCACGCATATTTGAATGTCTCTTGCGTCTTTCGCGTCAAAGCGCGTTTTTTTCCACTTCAGTTGAATTTATAAGATTCAATTTAACCCTTAATTCGCATTGATAGGTGGTAAGCATTCAACCCCTTCAGGGTTGAAGTTTATAAAATACCATAAACCACAGGTTTCACCTTTTCAGGCAAAAGTTTCCGCAACGGAAACTTTTGCCTGAAAGGCTATTCATATTCAACCCCTTCGGGGTTGAAGCTTTGAAAAATACCATAAACCACAGGTTTCACCTGTGGCTATTATCTCGCGTAGCGAGTTACTGCGTTTCATATTCAACCCTTTCAGGGTTGAAGCTTTGAAAAATACCATAAACCACAGGTTTCACCTGTGGCTATTCATATTCAACCCTTTCAGGGTTGAAATTACCACAAACCTAAACCCTCACACGCAGATTTGCGAGCAATGATGCCAAAACTTTCCACACCTAGCGAACAATTGATTCGAGAAGAAAGGGAGGTACGTTAATGGCAATCATGCTTTTGGTATCATTTATTTTATCAGTTCGTAATAAATATTATAGTAAACTTCGGAGTAATGCCATTATTCCGAGGTTTTATGAAAATAGAAAACCGACTCATCCCGGAGAAGTCCTACTACAAGTTGTGATAGAACCGCTAGGAATAACTATCACAGAAGCAGCGAAACGTTTAGGCGTGAGCCAAGAAACTTTGGCCGCCTTATTAAATACAAACACTTCGCTCAGTCCAGAAATGGCGGTTCGGATTGGTAAAGCCACACGAACAAGCCCAGAAAGTTGGATCCAAATGCAAGTTAAATATGACTTATGGACAGTCAACCAAAAAACCTTTGAAGTGGAAGAATGGACGGCCTCTTCTGAAGAACGTTAACGAACGTCAGGTGCAAGGCAAGTGTAGTCATTCTTTTTGAGTTGAGCCAACCAAAATAGGTGATAAATAACCTACTACGAACTGACATTTCTTCTAAGGAAAAGGCCCGTTTGTAGTAGGCGATTTATCGCCTTACGCGCAGTCGTCCAAATTAACGTTTGGACGACTGTCAAACGGCCGACTGCCAAACTAAAGTTTGGACTCCAAACGGACGACTGCCAAACTAAAGTTTGGACTCCGGCGAAAAGTTCGACTCACCTGACAGGCTTTTTGACAAGTCATGGGCCGAGACGCGCTAAATAATCGGCCCACGACACCAACTACCCCATTTTCAGTCACTGAGACTTTTTGAGTTTGGACAAGTATTCCTCAATCACCGCCGGTGGAAATCCTTTCAGGCACTCTTCAATAGGAATCTCTTTTAGCAGCGCGTCAATCGGAAGTACTTCTAATAAGTCTTTGGGATACCATGTTTGGGAAACTTCTCTGATATACTCTCGTTCAAAGTTCTCTTTTTAAAAATTCTAACACGTTTTTTTGAAAGTTGCACTGAGCTAGTCAAGCATATGGCCCTCAATGGCGGTTATCCCTTACGTGGGAGGTTTGTCAATTCAATTGATGGGTTTTAGGTTTGGCAAAAGTTGCACTGAGCTAGTCAAGCATATGGCCCTCAATGGCGGTTATCCCTTACGTGGGATGTTTGTCAATTCAATTGATTGGTTTTAGGTTTGGCAAAAGTTGCACTGAGCTAGTCAAGCATATGGCCCTCAATGGCGATTATCCCTTACGTGGGAGGTTTGTCAATTCAATTGATTGGTTTTAGGTTTGGCAAAAGTTGCACTGAGCTAGTCAAGCATATGGCCCTCAATGGCGGTTATCCCTTACGTGGGATGTTTGTCAATTCAATTGATTGATGACGTTTTGGCAAAAGTTGCACTGAGCTAGTCAAGCATATGGCCCTCAATGGTGGTTACCCCTTACGTGGGATGTTTGTCAATTCAATTGATTGGTTTTAGGTTTGGCAAAAGTTGCACTGAGCTAGTCAATTATATGGCCCTCAATGGTGGTTATCCCTTACGTGGGAGGTTTGTCAATCCTTGGCAAAAGTTGCACTGAGCTAGTCAAGCATATGGCCCTCAATGGCGGTTATCCCTTACGTGGGAGGTTTGTCAATTCAATTGATGGGTTTTAGGTTTGGCAAAAGTTGCACTGAGCTAGTCAAGCATATGGCCCTCAATGGCGGTTATCCCTTACGTGGGATGTTTGTCAATTCAATTGATTGGTTTTAGGTTTGGCAAAAGTTGCACTGAGCTAGTCAAGCATATGGCCCTCAATGGCGATTATCCCTTACGTGGGAGGTTTGTCAATTCAATTGATTGGTTTTAGGTTTGGCAAAAGTTGCACTGAGCTAGTCAAGCATATGGCCCTCAATGGCGGTTATCCCTTACGTGGGATGTTTGTCAATTCAATTGATTGATGACGTTTTGGCAAAAGTTGCACTGAGCTAGTCAAGCATATGGCCCTCAATGGTGGTTACCCCTTACGTGGGATGTTTGTCAATTCAATTGATTGGTTTTAGGTTTGGCAAAAGTTGCACTGAGCTAGTCAATTATATGGCCCTCAATGGTGGTTATCCCTTACGTGGGAGGTTTGTCAATCCTTGGCAAAAGTTGCACTGAGCTAGTCAAGCATATGGCCCTCAATGGCGGTTATCCCTTACGTGGGAGGTTTGTCAATTCAATTGATGGGTTTTAGGTTTGGCAAAAGTTGCACTGAGCTAGTCAATTATATGGCCCTCAATGGTGGTTATCCCTTACGTGGGATGTTTGTCAATTCAATTGATGGGTTTTAGTTTTGGCAAAAGTTGCACTAAGTTAATCAATGATATGGCCCTCAATTGCGGTTATCCTTACGTGGGAGGTTTGTCAATTCAATTGATGGGTTTTAGTTTTGGCAAAAGTTGCACTAAGTTAATCAATGATATGGCCCTCAATTGCGGTTATCCTTACGTGGGAGGTTTGTCAATCCAATTGACTAATGAGGTTTTGGCAAAAGTTGCACTGAGCTAGTCAACTATATGGCCCTCAATTGCGGTTATCCCTTACGTGGGAGGTTTGTCAATTGTCCAACTCTCCAAGGATTCGCGCAATGATTTGTAACTGACTAAATAGCTGATCACTTAAAACGTCAACCCGAATAAACGGTGCCAACTATTAGGCGCGCTCAGCGCCTACTACAAACTTAGGCGCGCTCAGCGCTTACTACAAACTTAGGCGCGCTCAGCGCTTACTACAAATTTAGGCGCGCTCAGCGCTTACTACAAACTTAGGCGCGCTCAGCGCTTACTACAAATTTAGGCGCGCTCAGCGCCTACTACAAACTAATTAATGGGCACGAGTTTGTCAGCCACCGCCTGAATGGCCCGAAATTCTTTAAACTCGCCCACAGAATCGCCTCCGAGCTCCATCAACGTCTTGTAAACGCTCACAAACTGTTTTTTGACGATCGGATAGCTGTCAAAAATCAGTTCTTGATGAGTGCTTTTTGCCAACGTTTTCACCGTTTCATGTAACATGTCCGACGAGTACGAAATAGAAAAATAGTAGGTATGATCGGACAAGAAAAGTTGCTGATCGGCCCTTCCCAAATAGGGACTGATCACATCAAAAGTAATGTACTCATAATGTGTCTGGTTCACCCTCTCAACAAAGGCTTTGTGTTTGCTAACCAATTGGCGCACTTTTGCCGACGTTGCCAGCGTGGGCAAAATCTTGTCCAACTTCACAAAAGACAACTTTAACTGCTCATACCCTTCGATGACTTGATCAACTTCCGATAACGGCAAAGTCGATATCGGATGTTCTCTCTCATACCGAACCTGACGGCGACGATTCGCAAAATCCCAAAACGAGTGACGAAACTCACTATCATCAGAACGTTTGCTAGGCGCATTTCTTTTATTTTTAGCCTTCAGTTGCTGAAACAACCGTTTATCCACCTCAAGCCACTTCAACAATAGCGCCATATCCCCAGTGGCTTGATAAGCCTCCTTAACCACTTCCCGCGCCAAACTGAAATTGCCCTGATTCAGCAAAGACTCAGACTCGCTGAGAGATTTGGAAATGCTGGTACTGATAGCCGTTGAGTTAGACTCAGTACTATTTTTCCCCTCGCCGGTATTCCGATTTAACCACAACATCTGGACAATTTCAGTATAGCCACTCGCACGCGCTAATTCCTGCGCGTTTATGCCACGCTTATTTTTATGATTGACATCCGCCTGATTATCAATCAACAACTGCACGCCTTTGGCGAAGTTACTCTGCACAGCATACATCAAGGCCGTGTCACCAGTTTGGGGATTTTGCAGATTGACATCAGCCTTGGATTGCAGCACTATCCGCATGATTTCAAGAGATTTCTTCTGAGCCGCCACCATCAGGGCCGTCATGCCGGCCACATTAGTCAGGTTGGGATTAGCGTCCCACTCAAGCAACACCCTAACGACTTGTGGCCGCTTATAAGCGGTAGCCACTACTAAGGCCGGATTTCCTTGACTATCGCGGACATCGGGAGAAGTTTCCCCTTCTAAATATAAGGAAACTTCGCCAGCATCACCCTCAATAATCTTTTCCATCAGATAATTGGTCCCAGTGCCATTGGCAACGACAGAGGTAGAAAAGGCCGCAATCACTGCGGCAACACCTACGATTTTCTTCATAAAAACAACTCCCAAATTAATTATAATGAAAAATGAAAAACTACAAGGATTCGTTATAATAAAGGATGACAACTCCCGACGAAAGAAATCCGTTATTATAACTATCCTTAAGAATCCTGAAGATGAAATCCGTTATTATATTATTATAACGAATCCCTGTAGTTGCTTTATCCGTTATTATAACGAATCCTTGTAGTTGCTTTATCCGTTATTATAACGAATCCTTGTAGTTGCATTATCCGTTATTATAACGAATCCTTGTAGTTGCATTATCCGTTATTATAACGAATCCCTGTAGTTGCATTATCCGTTATTATAACGAATCCTTGTAGTTGCATTATCCGTTATTATAATCATTAATAAAAAATCCTTTACTATAAACAACTCTTGTAGTTATTGAAGGATTCAACCCCGGCTCAACTAAAGCCCAATTACCAATTACCAATTACCCATTACCCATTACCCATTACCAAAACACGAATCAAGATGAATGACTTAAAAACCGACGCACCAAAAGCCAACCTCTTAGTCGTTGATGATACCCCCGTCAACTTGCAGTTGTTGTCAAAAATATTGACTAAGCAAGGGTATTTCGCAACAACCGCATCAAGCGGCCCCACGGCACTTAATACCGTACAAACAAAACCACCTGATTTGATTTTACTTGACGTAATGATGCCAGACATGGACGGCTATGAAGTCTGCAAACAGTTAAAAGCGGAAGCCCGAACTCGCGATATTCCGATTATATTCCTGAGTGCATCGCATCAAACACAAGACAAGGTTAAAGCTTTTGCTGTCGGGGGAGTAGACTACATCACCAAACCGTTTCAGTCAGCAGAAGTGTGGGCCCGAGTTGAAACACATTTAGCCTTACGGCATCTGCAAAAACATCTTCAAGAGAAAAATGATCAACTTTACAACGAAATAGTCGAACGTCGAAAGGCCGAAACAGCACTACAACAAAGCAATAACCGCTATAGCAATTTAGCGCAAAGCATACCGGCGATGATTTATCAATATGTGTTGTACCCAGATGGCTCACAAAAGTTCCTCTATGTCAGTCCCGCTTGCCGACAAGTCTATGGGCTGGAACCAGAAGCCATGGTGGAGAATGGTGTGCTTATCAACCAGAATGTTCATCTTGATGATAGCAACGCGTTGGAAAAATCCCTTGCGGCCGCGGTTAATTAATCAAATCGTTGGCATTATGTTTGGCGCATTATTGTCTCCGAGCAGATAAAATGGGTGCAAGGTGACTCTATGCTTGAAAAACAAGCAGATGGAACCATCGTTTTAGATGGACAATTGATGGATATCACGGAACTTAAACAAACTGAAAAAGCCTTGCGTCACAAAAATGACGACTTAGCCAATACTCTGCAACAACTGAAAGCCACTTAACAAGAACTGATTCAGGCAGAAAAAATGGCCGCGTTGGGACAACTGATTGCCGGTGTTGCCCACGAAATCAACACACCGCTTGGGGCTATTCAATTGGCGGTAGATAATCTCAGTACCTTCTTAACTCAAACGCTCACCCAGCTACCGCCTTTTTTTAGATCACTTTCCGAGGTAGAGTACCAAGACTTTTTGGCCTTATTACTTAAGGCCTTCCAAAACACTGAAGAGACAACTTTATCATTTAAAGAACAACGCCGCTTGAAAAGGGCCTTGGTTCATCGTTTGGAAGAACAGGGCATTGATAACGCCACCAATTTGGTCGATACGTTGATAGAAATAGGAGTTTATGAAGACATTGATCGCTTTATACCTCTATTAACCGGCTTAGATCACAAAACGATTTTAAACATCGCTTACAAGTTAGCGAGTCTACAACAAAGCACTCAATCTATCGCTTCTTCCTCAAAGCGTGCTGCCAAAGTGGTGTTTGCCCTAAAAAGTTTTGCCCGATTTGATTCGGTGGGTGAAAAGGTAGAAGCCAATATTATCGAAGGCATTGAAACCGTTTTAACGCTTTATCACAGTCAACTCAAATACGGCGTTGAAGTGAAGCGATATTATGACGTGGTACCGCCCGTCTTGTGTTATCCTGATGAACTGAATCAAGTATGGACCAATCTGATTCACAATGCGCTACAAGCGATGGATTACCAAGGGACTTTAAGCATTGTGGTAAAAAAAGCAAATAATCAAGTGGTTATTAGTGTTACTGACACGGGCACTGGGATTCAGGAGGAGATAAAACAGAAAATATTTGAGCCCTTTTTTACCACCAAACCCCCCGGCGAAGGCAGCGGCTTAGGGTTAGATATTGTCAAAAAGATAATTGACAAACATGAAGGTAAAATAGAAGTTGAAAGTACCTCGGGCAAAACGACATTTACGGTATTTTTGCCGTTTGTAGTAGGCGATTTATCGCCTCGCTGTCGTTTGTAGTAGGCGATTTATCGCCTCGCTAGCTAGTTTGTAGTAGGCCGTTTGTATTCTGGATATCTAATCACTATGAAACAAAAAAAAGCCGTTATTTTATGTGTCGATGATGACGTGACTATATTAAATACTCTAAAGACGCAACTCAAAAATGTGTTTGCCGATACTTACGGCTATGAAATGGCTGAAAATGCCACCGACGCACTGGAAATCATTGAAGAACTGGAGGAAGATAATATTCCCATCATCTTAATTGTCTCGGATTGGTTAATGCCAGGTATGAAGGGTGATGAGTTTCTCATTCAGGTGCATCATAAATTTCCAAACATCATCAAAATCATGCTGACCGGACATGCTGATGAGGCCGCTATTAAACGCGCCGTCGAACAAGCCAATCTGTTTTGTTGCTTGTACAAGCCATTGAATACAGAAGACTTAATTAAAACAATTCAATCAAGTTTAGACACTCATGGATAAATTCGCTATTTTATGCGTTGATGATGAGCCAGCCATGCTCAATAGCCTTAAAAACGCACTGAAACAGACACTTGGCGATGGGTATCTCATAGAAGCCGCCCTTAATGGTCAAGATGCTTTAGAGTTAATTGACGAATTGTGGCAAGAAGGCTATGAAATACCGCTTGTGCTCGCTGACTACATTATGCCTCAGATGAAGGGTGATGAGTTTCTAAGGCGCGTTCATGCGATTTCACCAAAAACCCTCAAAATTATGCTTACGGGCCAAGCCTCTATAGAGGGCATGGGATATGCCATCAATTACGCTAATCTCTACCGCTATATTGCTAAGCCGTTAGTAGATTTAGACGATTTTTATTTGACCATCAAGGAAGCATTGAATAGCTATTTTCAGGCCAGAAAATTGGATCAATTTTATGCAGATTTGGAAGTCAAAATTGCTAAACGTACTGGTGAATTGCACGATAAAAATGTTGAACTCCAACAAGAAATCATTGAGCGCCAACAAGCCGAGGAACAGTTGCAAAGCCATTTCCAGTTGTTACAAACTCTGATGGACACCATACCCATTCCAATCTTTTATCAAGATGCCAAAGGCAAATACTTAGGCTGCAACACTGCTTTTTCGACTTTTGTCGGTACAACATCAGAACAATTGATTGGGAAAACGGTGGTTTATGACGACGTTGTTTCTAAAAAATCTGCTAATTTCTATAATGAAGCTGATCAAGAACTGATACGTCATCCCGGCAGTGACGAAATGAAAATACGTCATGCCGATGGTTCTGAACGTGAGGTCATTTTTCATAAAGCCACCTTCATAAAAGCCAATGGCGAAGTCGGTGGCATTGTGGGGGCTTTGATTGACATCACAGAACGTAAACGGATAGAAGCTCAATTACAACAAGCGAAGCAAGCGGCCGAAATGGCTAACCAGGCTAAAAGTATCTTTCTTGCCAATATGAGCCACGAGTTACGTACACCGCTTAATGCCATTTTAGGTTATACGCAACTTTATCAGAGAGATAGCACACTCACGAAACAACAACTTGAGGGAATAGACATTATTCACCGCAATGGTGAATATTTATTGACCCTCATCAATGACATTTTAGATTTATCTAAAATAGAAGCCAACAAAATCGAAATCGCTCCTAGCGCGATTAATTTTGGTAATTTTCTCAAAGAGATTACCGAGCTATTCCAGATGCGTGCCTTGAATAAGGACATTCATTTTAGTTACGAAACTTTATCAGCACTCCCGAAGGGGATTCTGGTAGACGAAACCCGATTGCGGCAAATCCTCATTAATTTGTTAAGCAATGCGATCAAATTTACCCAACAAGGAAAAGTCAGCTTCAAAATAGGCTACCACCATGACAAGCTCCGTTTTCAGGTAGAAGACAGCGGCATAGGCCTGAAGCCCGAAGAACTTTCCAAAATATTTTTACCCTTCCAACAGGTGGGCGATCCCCGTAGTTGGGCACAAGGCACTGGCTTAGGTTTATCTATCACGAAAAAACGGGTTGAAATGATGGGTGGCGAATTACAGGTTGAAAGTACTTTTGGACTGGGAAGTCTATTTTGGTTTGAACTGAAATTGCCAGAAGTCGCCAGTTCTGTCATCGCAAAACCAGAAAAAATGCCCAACATTATTGGCTACCAAGCGCCTTTTGAGGGAAAAAATTACCAAGTTCTGGTTGTTGATGATCAATGGGAAAATCGTTTTTTATTAGTGAGTATATTAACGCCATTAGGTTTTGACATACGAGAAGCGAGCAATGGTGAAGAATGCATAGAGCAAGCCCTCGAGTGGAGGCCTGATGTGATTTTGATGGATATTGTCATGCCCATCATGGATGGCCTTGAAGCCACTCGCCAAATCAGACAACTGTCAAGCTTCAAGGATGTGGTAATCATTGCCATTTCGGCCAGTGCCCTTAAACATGACCGAAAAAAATGCATCGAAGCCGGCTGTAATGGTTTTATTGCTAAACCGGTTTACATTGACGCGTTATTGGAACAGTTACAGGAGGTTTTAAAGTTAACTTGGATGTATGAACAAAACCTCGCTGGCACAGAAACAGAACCAAAGGCCCTGAGTGCAGCGCTGACAGGGCCTTCTGCGGAGCAAGCTGCTAGTTTGTTTAACCTGACTATGAGAGGCGATATAAATGGCATTATAGAATTTTTGGAGCAACTTGAACAAACAGCAGAACTGCAACCTTTTTGTCGTCAAATGAAAAGGTTGGCAACCGAGATTCAAATCAAGAAAATCCGTGAGATTGCCAAACAGTATAGGGATGCGGTACCGCAAGCGGCAGTTATCAGTGTGAAGGAGTCCAAACTTTAGTTTGGTAGCTTTTGGGGGCCATAAAATACTTTGGATGCTTTCAAATTAGGTTATGGCCCTCTGTCGCGCTGTTATACTTTTTGTAGGTGTTTTGTTGTTTAACTTAATGGCTTTGAACCTCTGATTGGGAACCTTTCCGCCAAGGGTGTCCACAATCATGGACATCCTTTCGTCACCGTTCAATTTAGCTCCGTACCACCTCAGCCAACAGCTAAAGCCGTTGGCGTTGGGGTCAATGCCATTAAGTTAAGCTTTTCGGTGAGGGCAACCATAAAGGATTGCCCCTACGCGACATGACGGTTTGTAGGGGCAATCCCACGTGCAAAGCCCTTAACTTAATGGCATTGTGGCGTTGGGGTGGTATGGAAACTTCCGCTTTACGGCACTGCGCGTGAGGCGATAAATCGCCTACTACAAACGGGCCTTTTCCGTACGGTATGTTAATGGCATTGCTCCTATCGTCGGGAGTCTAAATGACAAAAAATAAATTCTGGTACTAAAGCAATAACTACAAGGATTTCATATAAACAAGGCTAAAAAATCCCGACGAAACTAATCCGTATCGATTAACTAATCCTTGTAGTTATAGTGAGTGAGAGTACAACGGATTTGTGGAATAAACGGATTTCATAAAAGCGCCACCTTTTATAGCCCTAACAGCGTTAACTCACTTTTTTTTCAAGCTGTCTGGATGGAACAGAATATTGCTTTGCGGATGCTGGGTAGGACTTCTTCAAAAACCCAATCTTGAAACATTGTTGCCTCCTTTTTACGGCTTTGGAAAATGACCCGATAGAAATTGGCTTCGTTCACGAAATTGAGGCGTGCAACACTGCGCTTAAAAGCAACCTCGATTGAAACGACCCTGCTTTTTTGAAGTCGTTTGACTACATCGGAAGGGTTGCCAACATTGAGAATTTCACAGGTATCCTTGAGACAAAACCAAGGTTCACCCGTTTTGTCAACAAAAGTTCGCAATTGAATTTATTCGATAACCTGGCCCCGTTGCGACACGCTTTGCTTTTAAACACTTGGCTCTATTTATTCGATAGCCTGGCCCACTCGCGAGATGCTTTGCTTTTAAACGAGTACAACGAATTGCGCGGATAAACGAATTGGCTACTATAGCCGTTGCGACACGCTTTGCTTTTAAACACTTGACTCTATTAATTCGATAACCTGGCCCACTCGCGACACGCTTTGCTTTTAAAAACTCAATGTTCAAGTTTTTTAGCACCTGCAATAGTTTGATGATAAAACCCTTAACATTAATACGTGAATAACGGCTAATTTGTGGGCCATAGATTGAAATGAGTTAGTAAAGAATTCACGTTAATCGAGCTCAATGTTCAAGTTTTTTTTTACACCAGCAATAACTACAAGGATTGCATTAAAGCCACGGATAAAAAATCCCGACGAAACTAATCCGTATCGATTAACTAATCCTTGTAGTTATAGTGAGTGAGAGTACAACGGATTTGTGGAATAAACGGATTTCATAAAAGCGCCACCTTTTATAGCCCCAACAGCGTTAACTCACATCTACCGCAAGCTTGATGTCCTTTGCCTTTTGATGGGCGGTGCGTACCATGCTTAACAATTCTGCATTAGAATATTGCGTTTCTTCCTCTAACATTTTGGAGACTGCTGATAAGTGATTTTGCAAATCACTCAATAACTGATGTGTTTTGGGAATTGTAGAGTCGGTAGGACAGGCCGGGTTGTTTAGTCGAAAGCCACACCAACACGCTACGCCATTAGGCGGACATTTGCTTCTTCGATAACCCAGTTTGCCTAACTGTGTGCCTACCCACTGAATGGTGCGAGTGGGGCAGTCGTTTTGCAAACACCAACTTTGATAGACGAGGTAAATATCTCTTGAGCGTATCATGTTAGTGGGTTCTGGGATAAAGCAGTCTTTGATGAACGCCTCGAAATCCGCCTGTCCCATTTTTTTTTCAAGCTGTCTGGATGGAACAGAATATTGCCCAGTTTTGCGGATGCTGGGTAGGACTTCTTCAAAAACCCAATCTTGAAACATTGTTGCCTCCTTTTTACGGCTTTGGAAAATAACCCGATAGAAATTGGCTTCGTTCACAAAATTGAGGCGTGCAACACTGCGCTTAAAAGCAACCTCAATTGAAACGACCCTGCTTTTTTGAAGTCGTTTGACTACCTCGGAAGGGTTGCCAACATTGAGAATTTCACAGGTATCCTTGAGACAAAACCAAGGTTCACCCGTATTGTCAACAAAAGTTCGCAATTGATAATCGCCAAATTCAAAGGGCATTATACGATTTGGTTCATCGGTATGGAACTTCTGTTGCTTAACTTCCTTGATAACTGCTGAAAACGTCACTGTAAACCATTCCCCTTGTTGTCTCTGTTTGGCAAAATGTTGATGCAAATGCCGTTCAATTTGGCGGGCATTTAAACACAGTGGTGAAATATACTGATTAACGACAGATGTCCCGATGGACATTTCAATTTGCACAATGCGCTTTTTAGGCTTGGCACTGTGACCGATTTTGACTAAGCCGCTTGCAGAGGCAACGACATATAAATGTGACAAAGTCATGGAGATTACTCCCAAAAATTGGGCAGTCTCCACCATGATCCCGTATAATAAAACATGGCATGAGACTACTACTGTTAGTTAATTGCTTATGCTTAGGGTTGTTTTTAGTAAACAACACCTAAGCCGCCATATCGATAATTCGATGAATGTGAATTATTAAACCAAAAATGGGTTGCCTTTGCAACTATAACCTTAATTTTTTCAGGGAGCCGTCAAAGTTAAAGAAGGGTAAGGCTAAAGCCATACTGGCTATGCGAATTAAGAATGAAAAATTAATAATGTAGAATAAAATCACTGTCACTGAAGATGTTTTTATAGGTTATTGATTTTATAATATTAAATTTAACCCTTAATTCGCATTATATATTTTCAATTTTATGAGTACAAACATTATGAAACAACGAGCTTTATCAACAATCTCCTTAACAATCATAGCCTTATCAACAAATGCCGAAGTCACCCTCGACGGCACCCTTGGCCGCACCGGCCCATTACCCGGCCCGGATTATCTCATCGGAGCTGATTTAGGCCGTCAACTGGGCGGCAATCTTTTCCATAGTTTTCGTGACTTTAACCTCAAAAGCCATGAAAGCGCCACCTTTTCGGGCCCCAACAGCATTAACAATATCATCGGCCGCGTCACTGGCGGCAACCCGTCAAACATTGACGGGCTAATCCGCTCTAGCATCCCTAACGCTAACCTGTATTTCCTTAATCCTTATGGGATTATGTTTGGGCCTCATGCCAAGCTAGATGTGCAAGGCAGTTTTCACGCCAGCACGGCCGACTATCTCCGTCTGCAAGATGGAGGACGCTTTGATGCGCGTCAACCCAATAACAGTTGGTTGACGGTTGCCCCCGTCGAGGCGTTTGGATTTATCAGCGATTCTCCAACGAGATTGGCGGTTGAAAACAGCCAACTGTCCACTTACCCTGGAAAAACTTTTTCTCTCGTCGGAGGCGATATCACGATAACGGGCGCACAAATCAACGCCCCAAATGGACGGATCACGCTTGCCAGTGTCGCCTCAAGTGGTGAAGTTATCCCCACAGATGACGGATTAAACATGGCGAGTTTCAAACAGTTTGGCAACCTCAGCCTCACCGCTCATGCCACAGTCACAACCACTGGCAAAAGTGCCGGAGAGATTTATATTCGAGGCGGACAATTGCTATTAAAGCAAGCTAAAGTCAATGCCAATACCCTAGAAAATGGCAACGATGGCAAAATTGACATCATCGTCAACCGTTTAAACCTGATTGGAGGCGCTCAAATAGGTAATATATATCAGGACTACGTCGTCTTTGATACCGTCATTTCCAGTGCCACTATCAGTGATGGAAACGCCGGCGACATTCGCATCAAAGCAACCGAGTCAGTCACTCTCACCAAGGCTGCGATTTTTGCTAATTCTGGCGAACTCGATCTAGAAATGAATGAAGGCAATGCGTCGCTCACCCACACACAAGGAGATGCCGGACTGATATTAATAGAAACCGAGCAATTGACATTAGATAACGCCGTGATTGAAAGCGATGCTTTTAGTATCGGTCAAGGTGGTGATATCATCCTCAAAGTGACGGGTAACACAACACTGTCTGATAGCCATATTGGTGTTAATGCCTTTGATGGAACCGATGTGACAGCAGATCGTGTCGGTACCATTTTGCTGGAAACCCGTCAATTAGACTTAACCAATGTCATCATCAGTAGCAGCACCTTTGGATCCGGAACAGGCGGTAATATTACTTTGAAAGTTGACGGCCCAATAACGCTTTCTCAGGGAGCGATTTACGTTAATGCAAAGAACCATGCACCACAATTCCACGATGACAATGCAGCACCACCCTCTAACAAACAAACCGCACCGTCTCACGATCAAACCTCACCGTCTACCGACAAGCCGTCTAACGACAACCCAACACAATCCAGTGGCGATGCAGGTACGATATTGATTCAAGCCAGAGAGCTCACTTTAACTGACCGAAGCAATATTTCTAGTAGCACCGATGGCACCGGTAATGGGGGTCATATATATATTAATGCCACAGAGTCTGTGATTGTCCAAAACCCAGCAGACAGTGCTCAAACCCAAGGAGTCCGTAGTCAAGGAAGATATGGCATTGAAGCCGTCTCTATTGGTAAACAGGCCGACAGCGGGGATGCAGGCGATATTTGGCTAGAGACACCACAGTTAATCCTCACGGATAGGGGAGATTTAAACACTTCTAGTTTGGGTGGTGGCGATGCCGGCAATATTCACCTGACAGTGACAGAACTCTATATGAGCAACCACGCGAAAATTGCGTCTTCAAACCTTGGGAACGGGAATGCCGGTAATATTATAATTAATGCCCAACAACTCCGTTTACAGGATGCCCATATCACTACCCAAGCGAAAAGTGCCCAAGGTGGAGATATTAGCATTCATACCGACAAATTAGTCTATTCGTTAGACAGTGGCATTAACACCAGTGTACGAGGCGGTACTGGCGACGGTGGCAATATTACCATTGAATCTCCGCAATTTTTAGTTTTGAATCAAGGACATATTAAAGCACAAGCCTACGAGGGCCGAGGCGGAAATATTCAGATCACTTCTGAGCAATTGATCGCCTCTCCTTGTAGCCAAATAAGTGCTTCATCAAAGCTAGGCATAGACGGCGAAGTAGAGATTGATGCACCTGAAGTGAATTTGGATGACTTTCTGGTGGTGTTGCCGGGCAGCTTTGTAGATGCCAGTACTCAACTACAAGTGCCTTGCACGGTGGCACGAGTGGCACAGAGTCGTTTTGTAGTCAAGCGTATTGCTGGCAGTCCTCCGTCACCGGATGATTTCCAATCAAACCGGCTAGTGTTGCTACCGCTTTCAGATGAACAAAGGCCGAATCAAATAACTTCGCGTGGTAGCAAAGATAGTAAAGATGCCAGCGCGGGAATGGCCCACAAAGGCTTGGCATTTCAACCACATGCCAATCAGGAAAGTCGCGTGGTTGATGAGCAGTTGTTTTGAAAACGCGTGCCTACAAGGATTCGTTATAATAAAGGATTAAAAAAAACAGCGTGCCTACAAGGATTCGTTATAATAATAACTACAAGGATTCGTTATAATAAAGGATTAAAAAGGTTAACTACAAGGATTGTATATAAAAAGGGATAAGAAATTCAGGCTTTGGTTCCCACGCGCCAGCGTTGGAACCAGAATCCGTTCTTATAACGAATCCTTGTAGTTATTGGTTAATCCGTTCTTATAACGAATCCTTGTAGTTATTGCGTTATCCGTGGCTTTAATGCAATCCTTGTAGTTATTGCGTTATCCTTTTTTATAACGAATCCTTGTAGTTATTGCGTTATCCTTTCTTATAACGAATCCTTGTAGTTATTGTTTATCCGTTGTAATATTTTCAACTTAACTTTAGGAGAACCAAACATGAAATCCATCGCTTTACCAACAATCCTTTTAATAATCATCAGCTTACCCATAAACGCCGAAATCACCCTCGACGGCAGCCTCGGCCGCGGCGGCCCGTTACCCGGCCCCAACTATCTCATCGGAGCAGATTTAGGCCAACAACACGGCGGCAACCTGTTCCACAGTTTTCGTGACTTTAACCTCAAAAGCCATGAAAGCGCCACTTTTTCCGGCCCCAACCGCGTTAACAACATCATCGGCCGCGTCACTGGCGGCAACCCGTCAAACATTGACGGGCTAATCCGCTCTAGCATCCCTAACGCTAACCTGTATTTCCTTAATCCTTATGGGATTATGTTTGGGCCTCATGCCAAGCTAGATGTGCAAGGCAGTTTTCACGCCAGCACGGCCGACTATCTCCGCTTGCAAGATGGAGGACGCTTTGATGCGCGTCAACCCAATAACAGTTTCTTGACTGTCGCGCCCGTAGAGGCGTTTGGATTTCTGGATAACACAATCGCTCCCATTTCAGTTGAAGGCGGTGGCGAAATCAGCAAAGCGGATTGGGATAATAAACCCACTGGACTCAGTGTGCCAACCGGAAAAACACTGTCGTTGCTAGGTGGCGAGCTTGAGATAAAAAATGGCACGTTTTTTAAAACCGTCGATATTGATAACAACGGTAACGAATCCACTCAATTCACACGCTTGGGGACTCTCAATGCTCCAGATGGACGAATTAATTTAGCCAGCGTCGCCTCAAAAGGTGAGATAGTCTTAGGAAATACTTTTCTGGAGGTCTCATCATTGACTAAACTCGCTGATATATATATTAGCAATCACTCGCTCCTGCAAGTCAGTGGCGAAGGCGGTGGGCGCGTTTTTATTCGCGGTGAGCAAGTGTTTGTCGATGACAGTGCGATTGAAGCCAAAACGCTAGGAAACCAAAATGGCAGTCTCTTAGATATTCAAGTGGGTTCATTATCAGTAGCGCATAACAGCAAGTTTGACGCACGTCTTGAAGGTACGGGCACTGATGCCACTGTTCAAATTGAGGCGACTGATTCTGTCAGCTTTTTTGACAGAAGCAGCATTGATATGAACACTTACAATAAGAACGAAGGTGCAGGTGATGCCGGAACCGTTTTAATTGAAGCCAAAAAGATTTCTTTTGAAAAAAATGCTGGCATTTCAAACAGTACACTTGGAAAAGGCCATGCTGGAAATATCATCATTCGTGCTGACGAATTGTTCAGTATTACCAAAAATAGCAACATTTATATCTCTCCCTTCAGTTCCAGCACCGGTGGCAATGGTGGCACACTGCTCATAGAAGCGCAAGATGTACGGGTAGAAGACGGTTCCTATCTGAGCGGTACCACTTTTGGCCCTGGCAAAGGTGGGCATATTACCATTCATGCCAGCGGTACCGTGACGGTGTCAGAAGCTAATACAGACGGTTTAGTCAGTGGTATTTTTTCTAACGCTAATCCACGCACCGCGGTAGGTAATGATGCTGGAAATATCGTTTTAGAAGCTAAAGAGTTAATTATTAAAAAGGGGGCCATGATCTCTAGCAGCACCATCGCTCAAACCGGTAAAAAAAGTGGTCAAGGCGGAAATATTACCATTCGTGTCCAAGGATCGGTTAAACTGTATGGTGTCAATTTATATGGTGCCAACGAAGAGGGCTTCGGTGCCGGCATCTATGTGCGTGCGAAAGGTGATAACACCGGCAATGCTGGAAGCATTTCCATAGACGCCTCAGCCTTATCCATCACCGAGGGGGCCGTGATTGCCAGTACGACAGATGGCCCAGCACACGGTTGCCATATCAACATTCAGGTGAACGGTGAACTCTCCATCTCAGGCGACTCAGCGGACATCACGTTGAGAGAGCCCGCTAGGGCCCAACTCCGCTTTAGGGAAGACTTTGAAAAGTCCCACGTTTATCAAAGTGATACCTCTATAAGCGGTATTTATGGCAGTTCGGAAAGTAGCGCAGATAATGCCGGCCAAGCCGGCAATATTAAAATAAAAGCTGACACCATTAGCCTCACTGAGGGCGGCTACATTAACACTTCTACCCAAAACGCGGCGGGTGGCAATATTACTATTAATTCATCAAACTTACTTTACTTACGAGAAGGCCAAATCACTACTAGCGTCCATGGCGGCACCGGTGATGGTGGCAATATTGTCATTGAAAACCCGGTGTTTGTGATTTTGGGTAAAGGACAGATTAGGGCCAATGCCGATGAAGGCCGAGGCGGAAATATTCAGATCACTTCTGAGCAATTGATCGCCTCTCCTTGTAGCCAAATAAGTGCCTCATCAAAGCTAGGCATAGACGGCGAAGTAGAGATTGATGCACCTGAAGTGAATTTGGATGACTTTCTGGTGGTGTTGCCGGGCAGCTTTGTAGATGCCAGTACTCAACTACAAGTGCCTTGCACGGTGGCACGAGTGGCACAGAGTCGTTTTGTAGTCAAGCGTATTGCTGGCAGTCCTCCGTCACCGGATGATTTCCAATCGAATCGGCTGGTGTTGTTACCGCTTTCATCTGAACCAAGGCCGAATCAAATAACTTCGCGTGGTAGCAAAGATAGTAAAGATGCCAGCGCGGGAATGGCCCACAAAGGCTTGGCATTTCAACCACATGCCAATCAGGAAAGTCGCGTGATTGATGAGCAGTTGTTTTGAAAAGCGTGCCTACAGGGATTCGTTATAAAAAGCGTGCCTACAAGGATTCGTTATAATAATAACTACAAGGATTCGTTATAATAAAGGATTAAAAAAAACAGCTAACTACAGGGATTCGTTATAATAAAGGATTAAAAAAAACAGCTAACTACAGGGATTCGTTATAATAAAGGATTAAAAAAACAGCTAACTACAAGGATTCTATCTAAAAAGGGATTAAAAGCGTGTTTACAAGGATTGTATCTAAAAAGGGATTAAAAGCGTGTTTACAAGGATTGTATCTAAAAAGGGATAACAAATTCAGGGTGGATTCCAACGCGCCAGCGTTGCAATCAAAATCCTTTCTTATATACAATCCTTGTAATTATTACGCGTGCCTACAAGGATTAGGCTTGATCTGCTCACTTTTTGCTATATTATTAATATAAATAAGTCGCTAAAGCGACTACTACAAACAGTCGCTAAAGCGACTACTACAAACGGGATCACTGATTGGAGGAAATATGGAATTTGAACGAATAGTTGTATTTGGCGATTTTCATGGTGATTTGGATACCATGTTAGCCAGTCTGTCAGATAAAGGATTGGTTCGCTATGATAGCAGTGGATTAGAGGGCATTATCGAACAGATAAAGGCCGGTTTGAATGAGTCCTTTGTGCCGTCGCTTGAAGCGCTGGTGATTCCCGCGGCGCAACCGATTCGGGTGGTTTTTCTGGGTGATTTCTTGGATCGTTACCATTTTGGTTACCATATGATCCAGTTTTTGGATAAGATTCGATGGGAAAATTTTGGTATTTATCCCATATTCCTGATTAGTAATCACGATCTTCTAAATTTCCATTTTTTTATCAATCCGTTTGAAATGCAGGAACTCTATCAGGGTTGCGGTCATTCGAGAAGCGATACGCTGTCGTATGTCAACGGGATGGGTATCGACAAGAGCCTAGAAAGTTTTAAGGCGCTTCACCGTGATGAGATAGTTAATAGGCAGCTACGGTTTTACGAAACCGGCACGCTTGATTATCAAGAAGCGTGTTACACTTTGCGGTATCAATATCCATGCGATCTCTCTGCTCTCGCCCAATTTCGCCGCTGTGACAACTACACTGTTTACTACAAGAAGCTTGTTGCCGAATTGGGGTTGGAGTTGGAAAAACGCTTGGAAACCGAGACTATCAAGTGGCCGGGTGAATTGGCCCGCTATTTGTTCAATTTGCTTGGAGAAATGACGGCCGAAAAAGAGCTAAGAAACTGGTGGGATATTTCTCATTTGCATAATGATTGGGGCGAGCATTGTAACTGGAAGTTGTTTGATGTCAGCCTCTTTATCAACAAGGTGGCGGAAGACAACATGGAAATCCTTCCCATAGACTGGCGAGTGATTTCATTAGTTTGGCGGCATCACTATGGCAACTTCTTTCGCCGTTTGCGGTTATTCCATAGCGAAGGTGCCACTCTGTTTGTTCATGGTGGTATTTCGCCACTGGCTATGGTGGATCCGTTAGCGTTTGGCAATATATATGATCCTCGTCAGGAGGAAAAAACATTTAAGCGACTGCGCTCCGAATTTAGGTATGATTTTAGTCTTGAAAAACTCCTCAATCGCAGCAATCGGCTGGTGGCTCAGATGGTGGAAAATGCGCTCAATGATTACAGCTTCCGGCAAATGAACGGTACCGAGGTCGTGGATCAGATGGGCTACTGGCGTGGTATGGCGAAGGGTTACCCGACGTTTGGTGGCCCAATATGGAGTGACTTTGAATATCTTCAGCAGAATGTTGCACAACATGAAAGGCTTCGGACGTTGTACCGAACTTTCAAAGAGGCCACCGGAATAGAAAGAATCATTTGCGGCCATTCTTACTTTCAACGCTCGGACAAGCCGGAACTCCGTTTTCTAATGATTAGCGAACTCCAAGAAGTCGGGCTTGATTATCTCTGTGTTGATAACGCCTGCTCCAGAGGATACCGTCACGAACAACCGGTATTGAATGGTATTGAGATTGATCGGGAAGGCAAGATTCCTGACATAGGAGAGGTTTGTACCTCGCGTTGGTAGCCAAGATCGATACGGATGAAAACGGCTCTGTGTAACTCTGTGCCACTCAGTGCTCTCTGTGTTAAAAAATGACGAGTGCTAAGTCCTAAAAGCGTCACTTATGTGTGCAGTATAGATATAATTCTTGTAGTTATTGACGGATTCAACCCTACTGATATGAACTGTTTGATTAACTTTCTCGCTTGTGTACTTTAAAGCGAGACAACCCATTAGTTTGAGTAAACCATGGACACTAACGCCGTTGTTATTGAACCGCCTGAATCTGCCACCGCCAGTGTGATTTGGTTGCATGGTTTAGGTGCTGATGGGCATGATTTTGAACCTATCGTGCCCCAATTGCCGAAAAATATTACCCGCCACACGCGCTTTATTTTTCCTCACGCGCCCCAGCGTCCCATTACCATTAATGGCGGTATGGTTATGCGCGGCTGGTATGACGTTTTTCCGATGGATTTTATTGCACAACCAGATGCCCAAGAATTATTAGCTATTCGGCAAGATGCCCAAGGCATATATGACTCTGATAAAATCCTTTGTCGCTATATGGCCGAAGAACTTGAACGCGGTATTTCTGCACAACGCCTTGTTTTAGCTGGATTTTCTCAAGGCGGCGCGATTGCTTTACATACGGGCTTGCGCTATCCGCTCACACTCGCTGGCATTATGGCGTTGTCCACTTATTTGCCGTTAGCCGACACTGTGGAAAGCGAAATCCACGCGGCTAATCGTCAAGCTCCCATTTTTATGGCACATGGGCAATTTGATCAGCAGATTTTATTTCAATTCGCACAGCACAGTCGTGCTTACCTAGAAAAACTCGGCTACAATGTGCAGTGGCATAGTTATAATATGCAGCACAACGTGAGTCCTGAAGAAGTTGTTGATATTGGCAACTGGTTGAGTGCGTGTTTGCCGTAGCCCAAAGCCAGTCCAAAGCCCAAAGCCCAAAGCCCAAAGCCCAAAGCCCAAAGCCCAAAGCCCAAAGCCAGGGGCGGTGCCCCTGGCTATATTAATTCGCCCCGTTGGGGCTAATCATTAATCATTAATCATTAATCATTAATCATTAATCATTAATCATTAATACGCACCAAAGGGGCTTGCCAGGGGCGTTGCCCCTGGCTGTATTAATGTCGCCCCTTTGGGGCTAATCATTAATCATTAATCATTAATCATTAATCATTAATACGCACCAAAGGGGCTTGCCAGGGGCGTTGCCCCTGGCTGTATTAATGTCGCCCCTTTGGGGCTAATCATTAATCATTAATCATTAATCATTAATCATTAATCATTAATCATTAATCCGCCCCGTTGGGGCTCATTTCAAAGAGAATTTCTATGGACATTAAAAAACCCATCCGCAAAGCCGTTTTTCCAGTGGCGGGCTTAGGCACACGCTTCTTGCCCGCTACCAAAGCCAGTCCCAAGGAAATGTTACCTATTGTGGACAAGCCTTTAATTCAATATGCTGCTGAAGAAGCCATTGCTGCCGGTATCTCGCAACTGATTTTTGTCACCAGCAGCAGTAAACGTGCTATCGAAGACCACTTTGATAAAAATCAAGAACTTGAGGACGAATTAGAGCGTCGCGGCAAATATGATTTGCTGGAAATAGCAAAACATATCGTGCCCGACGGCGTATCGTGTGTTTATATTCGCCAACCGGAAGCATTAGGGCTAGGACATGCCGTGCTGTGTGCAAAACCGGTGGTGGGTGATGAGCCGTTTGCCGTGATTTTGGCTGACGATTTGATTGATGGACAACAGCAGCCTTGTTTGAAGCAAATGGTCAATATTTTTGAAAAACAACAGTGTAGCGTGATTGCGGTTGAAGAGGTTTCAGAAGCCGAAACCGACAAATACGGTATTATCAAGCCAGAAGCCCTGTATGAAGGCGTGTTAAAAATCAAGAACATTGTGGAGAAACCCGCACCCGATAAAGCCCCTTCCCCGCTGGCGGTTGTGGGGCGTTATCTGCTCACGCCAGCGATTTTCAATCATCTCGAAAAAATCGAAAAAGGAGCCGGCGGCGAAATTCAACTCACCGATGCCATTGCCCAGCTATTAAAAGAAGAACAAGTGTTAGGCTGTCAATTCAAAGGCACACGTTATGACTGCGGCAGTAAATTGGGTTACCTAGTCGCCACAATTGATTATGCCTTGCAACACCCGAATTTGCGCGAAGCGTTCAAAGAACACTTGCAAGGAATTTGTAAAAATTTGTAGTTTGTAGTTTGTAGTTTGTAGTTTGTAGTTTGTAGTTTGTAGTTTGTAGTTTGTAGTAGGCGATTTATCGCCTGAAACGGTAAAAATTTTCTAGTATCTAGTATGTAGTTTGTAGTAGGCGATTTATCGCCTGAAACGGTAAAAAGTTTCTAGTATCTATCTAGTTTATAGTTTGTAGTTTGTAGTAGGCAAATTATCGCCTTAAGTTATCTCGCGTAAGCATTTACTGCGTTTGTTTGTAGTCTGCAATTTATCGCCCATTACTACAAACGGAAAGTGGCTAAAGCCACTACTACAAACGGCCCCCTAAGAAAGTGGCTAAAGCCACTACTACAAACGGCCCCCTAAGAAAGTGGCTAAAGCCACTGCTACATCTGTTCGTCAATTCCACCCCTTGACGGATTCGTAAGCCTTTGAGGTAGGGCGCGTCAAGGAAGGACGAATTTGTAAACCTGTGTGCTAGAAACTTTTAACCGTTTTGGGCGATAAATCGCCTACTACAAACTCAAACTACAAACTACAAACTTTTACCCGTTTCAGGCGATAAATCGCCTACTACAAACTCAAACTCAAACTCAAACTCAAATTTACAAATATTCCCAACTTTCTTGCGTATATTCTTTTAACCAATTATCCTCAATGACTTCGATTTGGTTGTCAAAGGTGTTTTGCCAATCTATCAATACCATACAGCCATAAGGCAATAATCCGTCTTTTCCCCAAGTTAATTCAGCAATTTTGCACGATTGTGTGATGTTGTTGTCAAACAATTGCAAGTGGTAGGGTGTGCCGGTGTGTCCGAAAAAGTGATAAATGGGTTGGTGAGACATTAAAAAATCTCGGATTTCCGACATACCAAAGCCTTTGTCTACAAAGTCGAGTGGGCTGTCGTGAGTGATAAGGATATCTATGCCTTCCTGTTTCACTTTGGAATGCTTTTTTAATGTCTCTAACGCTGCTTTTTCGTACAGTTGAATATATTTTTGATTGGTGCTGATTTTTTTATGGGCTGCTAAACCGATTCTGCCGATGCCAACGATGTTGATGTGAGCGTCGTCAATTTGGAAAGTTTGTAATTTGCCCGTTTTGCAGATAAAAATGCGCTGGTAACAATCGACGGCAAAGCGTGGGCGCCCCGTTTGCGCTTCTAACTGATTTAGAAATTCGTGATCTTCGTGGTTGCCCCTGACGCAGACTAAATCAGCGGCTAATTTGTTGAACAATGCTTTAAGCCCTTGTTGCGGCTTGATAAAATAGCGGTGGAATCCTAATTCAGTTGGATCATGTTTCGCATGTTTAAGAGTTGCTTTGTCTAATTGATCTAGATTCGGAAAGATACCCACATCGCCGCATTGGAGGATTAAATCGATTTTGATATTTCTCTCGCGTTGCAACCTTTCGACTAGCTTGAGAGCTAAAAAAATTCGTCCGTGTAAATCTGAAAAAACGGCTATTTTCATGTTTTCCAATCCTAAAAAACTTGTTTTCATTTAAGAAGAGGCAAACATCCAAGTAAGCAATACTTGGAGGTTTTTTTTTCCAATCCTTCCGCGCTAATCTTGAACGAAAAAACGCTGATTAGAACGTTTTTTTTAATTAGAACGTTCTGAATTTAAATATATTTTATAACTGGATTATTAACATTCAACCCTTTCAGGGTTGAGGCCTTTTTTACATGCCCTTTTTTAGGTTCTTTCTTAAGGCTATTCACATTCAACCCTTTCAGGGTTGAGGCCTTTTTGACATGCCCATCCCCAGGTTTCACCTCAATGCCATTAAGTTAAGGAATTAGAAAGAAATAATCCCCCCGCCTTTGGTAAAGCCGTCGTCTAATAGCTGAAGTGCCCTAAAGGGCACTGAAGACTCAATGCCATATCGTGTGCTTATGAAAAAAATCCTGAATTTACCAGTCCCCTTTAGGGGACTTTAGCTTTGAGACAACGGCTTTACCAAAGGCTCTTTCTCGTTTATTTCTTAACTTAATGGCATTGAGGTTTCACCTGGGGCTATTATCTCGCTCCGCTCGTTACTACGTTTCACATTCAACCCCTTTGGGGTTGGCGTGTTGATAAGTTATCAACAAAATCCGTTGTAATCATAAAAAACGGGTTTTCATTTAGTTAGGCAAACCTCCGATGTTTGCCAAACCTCGGAGGTTTCCATTAGCCTTGTTATTCTATACCTTGTTCTTGTTCTCTACGATTACGAAATGGGTTTTTTAGAATAAAAGCATTTTCTATCAAGTCCAACTCCAGAACCGTTTTTTTCAACGCAACGGCTGAGTGATAAGAATAGAAACCACTTATAAATATTACCCAGTAGTCGCCCAGTTTATAAATATTGTTTTCTACGTTATCGGGCAGTAAACCTCTTTGAGGATAAAACAGTTCTGGATATTTCGCGTTGAGTTTTTCAAGTTTTTTTTCGGCATATTGCCGCTGACTCAATGAACCAATGATAACAATCTGATCTCCTTTTTTAAGTCGTGACAGAAATTTCCCCAGGCTGGTTTTTTGGGAGAGCCTGATCAGTTCTTTTTTGAGTTGGACAACTTTCAGGTTGGCTTGTTCTAGTTCGTTTTTAAACTGTGCCTTTTTGCCGTTGGCTTGTTCTAGTGCTTTTTCAAACGCTCTATTTTCGCCGTGGGCGAGTGCTAGTTCTTTTTCAAGCTGTTTATTTTCCTCGTTGGCTTGTTCTAGTTCTTGTTGCAGGTGTACATTTTTCCAGTATTCAAGTTGTTGCTGAGAAGTCCATTCAAGGTGTTGAATCCAATAAGCCCCAACACCGCCAGCAATCAATATCAATATCGTTAGCAGCCAGATTGGGTAGCGTTTTTTGTCCTTTGTTATGTCAAAATAACGTTCACGTATTTTTTGTTCTATCTCAGCAATTTTATTGTTGAGTCCAAGCTTGTTGTAAACTTCAAGTGCGGTTTTAAAATCCTCTTTTGCCAGCGCCGTCTCTCCACGCTGTTGCCAGATTTCTCTCACTATCGCGGTTGCTTCTGGCTGTTTGGGTTCTAAGGAGAGCACTTGTTCATAGAAATTGAGTTGTTGCTCTTCATTGGTTGTCTGCTGGGCTAATTCTAGCAAAGCTTGTATCAAACGTGAGCGGGCGGCAAGGGGTTTATAGTGATATAGCCTTTCCAATAAAGCTTTTGCTTCCCCGGCTTTTCCCTGAGCCAGCAGAATTTCCGCGAGTAGTTGCTGTGCGCCCAGATGATTTGGGTTGAGTCCAATGGCGTCGCGTAATTGTTTGATAGAGGCTTCTAATTTTCCCTCTTGTTGGAAGTCTAGGGCATCCAGAAAGAGGCTGTCTGCTACTGGTTCAATGCGATCCAGTTCTTCTTGTATTCTTCGTAAGGGTTTATTTTCCTTAACCCAACGGCGCAGTAATTCAACACGAAAGCGAATACCGTTGTCGGTGGATTCCAGCCAATCCCAATTTTGCAGTAAGCGGGGGGCTTCTTGTAATTCTCGAATGACTACGCGGATTCCGCTGTAGTATAGCCATTTTTCTAAGGCGGACTCTGTTATGGCTTGGGGGCCGGCTTCAGCCAAGGCTGAAGCGACCACTCGCTCGGCCGGCGGTAAGCTGTCCCATAACCATGCCAAGTGCTTGCGACTGCTATCCAAGACATTGAAAACGACGTTTTCTACATCCGCTGCGGTGGCCGTGGGAAGCGTTTTTGGGGCCTCTACATCCGCCGCGCTGGCCGTGGAAACTGTTTTTGGGGCCACTTCGTAAGCCTGTTCCCAGACGTGGTAACAGAGTTGTTGAGTGATAAAGGGGTGCCCTTGTGTGTATCGCCATACACATTCTATCGCTTCATCTTGCCAGTTGAGGCTATTATTGGCCTCCGATAAGCTGATCAGTTTTGTCGTATCTTGTTGATTTAACAGTGATAAACGCTTAGTGGGCGGGATGCCTCTAAACAGAGAGACTGCTATTTGGTCGATATCGTCAACGTCACGCCCCATCGCAAAGACAAAATTGAGATGTTGTGGATCGCTGTTCAGTAGTTGACGTAAGTAGGGAAAAAAGGCCACGGTGGCCTGTTTGGGATCAGCTAGTACATCAAATTCATCAAATAGTAAAACGATGGCCGTATTTTCGGCCTGATTTTGTAAGAGGTTGGGTAGCCATGTCTCAATGAAATCGGTTTCAGGCTGTTCGCCTAAGTCTGGTTCAGTTTGATTTAGGGCTTCTGCGATGCTTTTGGCGAGTTCTGTGAGGATTTGCGCTAAAGGCAAAGTGGCTTTGTCTTGTAAGTCAAAATAGATGGGGCAATAATTTCCTTGCGTGGGCAAAATGTTTGTTAAGTGTTGCAGCACGGAGGTTTTGCCGATGCCGCGTTGGCCGTGCAACACAATGGCGCTGTCTTCGTGGTGACGCAACATTCGCAAGACTTGGCGCAAGATATCGCTTCGTCCAATAAAGGCTTGGCTATTGCCGACTGGCTTGCCAGCGATGTAAGGATTGATAGGGCTATACATATTAATGAAAAATGAAAAATGAAAAATGAAAAATTTTTCTTATCACGGAAATGAGTTTGGGCGCATTGCCGTTTTCACGGTTAAGTAAGTACAACGAATTACGCGGATAAACGAATTGAGTACAACGAATTACGCGGATAAACGAATTGAGTACAACGAATTACGCGGATAAACGAATTGAGTACAACGAATTACGCAGATAAACGAATTGAGTACAACGAATTACGCGGATAAACGAATTTAGTACAACTAATATTGCGGATAAACGAATTAAAAACGCGGATAAACTTCCTCAAGATAAAAATTGACTTTTATCAATCCTTATCGATAGCATAATCGCCATCGTTATTAACAAAGTCTTCCAGTTGATGGCCCACAAATATTCGGTTTTAACCTATTAATGCTAAGGGTTTAATCTGAAAAAATGCCGTTTTAATCAATTAATTGTCATCAAATAATTGATTAAGATATGATTTATATAACAAGCAAGAAAAGTCGAACTCACGTTATTAATAAACCTTCGTGATTGAGGCCTAATTAGGCCTCCCCGAAGGGGGGAATTAACAATTAATCATTAATCATTAATCATTAATCATTAATTATTATTTTCCCCTTCGGGGTTGGCACTTTACCACAACCCACAGGTTTCACTAAAGCTATTATCTCGCGTAGCGAGTTACTGCGTTTCACATTCAAACAACGTGGCTTTAGCTTTTGGTGGGCGGCTTTGGTAAATTAAAGTACAGTTGTTGTCCTCGATGATCCGTATTGGGGTGACTGAACATTTCTACGTGAAGTATTTGAAAACGTTTATGTATCCAAACATGGTCGATGTCGAACATGGAATCGAAGTCGAACATGGGCGAAATGGAAGGCCATGTGCCACGCCAACCGTGAGTGGCTTTGCCGGCTAATTGGTATCCGCCGGCCGCGGTGGCATACGTGTCAAAGCCGACGCTGCGGCTTACGGCGTTGAAGTCGCCTACAATCATGTCAACGGGTTGGCCTTGTTTATCACTATCAATAGCGGCCTGAATGATGTCTGTCAAGAGGGGTGTCCTCAGTTTTCTTACGCTGCGCTCGCCGTCTACCAGTAGTAAACGCAGTGGTTGTTTTCGCACAGTGACTACGACAGATATGGCAGCGCCGTTACGGATTTTCACAAGGCGTTCCAATTTGAGGGGCCACGCTGAGGCAATCGCTATTCCATTGCGCTTGGTGCGATAGTGTTTGAGTATAGACCATTTTTCTCCCATTTGTTGAGTCAGTTGTTCTAGCCATGCGTCAAGTTGTGGCGGTTCATTGAGAACGATGATGTCAGGGTGACGCGGATAAATGTCTTCGCGTATGGAGGCCCATTCTTTGCCTTCGGATTGATTTTTCAAGGTGTCGTCATAGCCGACACCGCCCCAATTGACGTTCCAGTGTAGTAGACTTGTTGTGTTGGGGGCCATAGAGTCCCCGGCAATGGCGGTGTTAGCCTGAAATTCCTCGGCACCTGTCATTGAAAAATAACCCCAAACAATAAGGAGTATCCCAATGATACTCAAGCCAAAGCGAAAGTTAGATAAACTGCGCCCCCTGAGCAATAAGTCGAGCATGATTGCCCCGATGCCCAGTGGTAATAGGGGAATGTACATCATAAAAGCCAGGGCTATTGTGCGATCACGGACCGTATGCCCAAAAATAGCAAATACGATGAGAAAGAGGGTGGCTGTAGCGAGTAGTAGTCCAGTTATCTGGAAAAATAGGCGTCGAATTTTTTCGCGTGATGGTAATTTCATTTTAAATGGTATTTAAATAGGAAATTGAAAGTTGGTTATTATACTCAAGATGGGAACAAATTTTCAGGCAAAAGTTTCGCTCCGCGAAACTTTTGCCTGAAAAGGACTTTTTGAGAAACAAAAATAAATAATTTCCTGGGGCGTTAATTTCCAAGGGCGTTCCAGGGGCGTTGCCCCAGGCTTTAATAATAAATACGCCCCTTTGGGGCTATTTGATGTTAACAAAGCAGAAACAAAAATAAATCATTTCCTGGGGCGTTCCTGGCTTTGGGCGAAATTAATATAGCCAGGGGCAACGCCCCTGGCAACCAAGCCCCAACGGGGCAAAATTAATACCAAGCCCCAACGGGGAGAAATTAATATAGCCAAGGGCAACGCCCCTGGCTTTAGGCTCGGAAGTCTGGACTTTGACCATGAAACTAGATACGAATAAAGCTTGGTTAGAGGGTGTGCGCCGCAACCCTTCGCCGCATTGTGATGATCGCCCCAATGGGGCGGAGATTGATTTGTTGGTTATTCATGGTATTAGTTTGCCGCCCGGTCAGTTTGGTGGCCCTTTTATTGATCAATTGTTCACGCATAGCTTGGATAAAGACGCTCATTCCTATTTTGTTGACATTGCCCATTTGCGCGTTTCGGCCCATTTGTTGATTCGGCGCACGGGGGAAGTGGTTCAGTATGTGTCTTTTCAGCAGCGGGCTTGGCACGCTGGCGTGTCGAGTTTTGCCGGGCGCGAGCGTTGTAATGATTTTGCGATTGGGATCGAGTTGGAAGGCTGTGATGATGTGCCTTATACGGATGAGCAATACGAGCAATTGGCGCAAGTGATAGGAATTTTGCGGGAGGCTTGGCCTGTGTTAACTAAGGAACGAATTGTGGGCCATAGTGATATTGCGCCTGGGCGTAAAACTGATCCGGGGCCAGCGTTTGATTGGGAGCGGTTATCAGTTATCAGTTATCAGGAGTCCAAACTTTAGTTTGGCCCTTCCTTACGTTTGTGGGCCATATTGTAAAATGACTCAAGGTATTTCAACTCATGGCCCTATTGATACCTCTTTTAATTGTAGTTGACGGAGTTTGTAGCCGAGTCATCACCTGCCGCCTGGTGGCTTTCCTTCCGCGAAAAACGAGATCGATAGACTGATGGCCGTAATTGTGGGCCATATTGTAAAATGGCTCAAGGCATTTCAACTCATGGCCCTATTGATACCTCTTTTAATTGTAGTTGACGGAGTTTGTAGCCGAGTCATCACCTGCCGCCTGGTGGCTTTCCTTCCGCGAAAAACGAGATCGATAGACTGATGGCCGTAATTGTGGGCCATATTGTAAAATGGCTCAAGGCATTTCAACTCATGGCCCTATTGAGACCTAGCCGCGTAGGGTGGGTTCCGCTACGCAAACCGTAGGTCAACGTAGTTAAACCCACTCTACGCTTGCTCCTGCCAAACACTCCTGATCACTGATCACTGATTACTGATCACTGATGCCGATTCCGCAAGTTCTTGCACCCATATAGAAGTCATACCCGCAACCGCCACTGGCATAACTAAAAGGTTCACAAACGGAATGAACATCGTCACAAAAACGGCACTGCCAAACCCTAACGTCAGCATACGTTTCTGTGCCAACATTTGGCGTTGCGCCGGGGCTTTGTAACCGTGATTGCCCAATGGCGCGTCAGCATATTCTAGGCTGAAAATCCACGCGCCAAACAGAAACCATAGCACCGGTGAGGCAATATTGATAACGGGAATGAATGACACTATCAACAACACAATGGCCCACTTGAGGTAGTACCATAGTCTTCCTATGGGATCCTTGATTGTGCCAATGAGAGTCTTGGACAAAGACTCGGAAGGGGCTTCGGCCGTTTTTCCCGTTAAGTGCTTTTCAACGGCATCTGCCAGCAAGCCATTAAATGGCCCTCCGACTAAATTCGCCATAAACGTAAAGGTAAAAAATACCACTACCACGGCGAGTATAATAAATATAGGCCACAACAGCCAACGCACCGTCGTAACCAGCCATCCCCAGTCGGGCAACCAACCTTGTACTTGTTCCATGATATGTTCGACGGGGAAGTACAGCACCGCGTAATAGATTAAGACAGTGAATAAAACGATATTGATCAATAAAGGGATGATTACCCACTTGCGGACACCGGATTGGGTAATCAGGGAAAATCCATTTAAAAAATAAGCGATACCGTTGATCGGATTATTTGACATGTCAGATTTTAACTCCTGTGTGATTTATGTTGGGATAAGCTAAAAAATAATTTCCCCAAAATAGGTACAGTGCCCTGATAAGTACTGAAGCATAAATTTTCTGGTATTTATCGATACACCAATATCGAAGGGGCAACCATAAAGGATTGCCCCTACATGACACGACGGTTCGTAGGGGCAATCCCACGTGCAAAGCCCTTACAATCCCACGTGCAAAGCCCTTTTGGTTCCGACAAAATACCTGATAATATGTGCTTCGGTACTTACGTACTTTAGCTTTTAGGCAACTGCTTTAGCCGGTGTGATTTATGTTGGGATAAGCTAAAAAATAATTTCCCCAAAATAGGTACAGTGCCCTGATACGTACTTTAGCTTTTAGACATTGGCGGAAGTCAATTTGTTTGAGCGTTGAGTATACCACTATGCTAACAGATTTGAGTCAACACCGTGCCTTAGTGACGGGCGCGACGAGTCAAATTGGGCGATTTTTATTGCCGCGCTTGCAAGCGGCCGATTTTACGGTGACAGCCCTTAGCCGGCAGCAAAACTCTGCCACTGGAATTGTCTGGCAACAAGCGGATTTGCGAACTTTATCTTTGCCGATTAGCCAACCTAGCCTATTATTCCATATCGCGCCTTTGCCACTGTTGCCACCGTTGTTGACACGCCTACCGCTTGACGCGCCCTTGAGACGAGTGATTGCATTTAGTTCAACCAGTCGCTTTACCAAAGCGACTTCTTCTCATTTTAAAGAAAGAGCGATAGCAACGCAATTAATTGAGGCCGAAACTCAATTTATGACCGAATGTCAAGCGCGTGGCATTGCATGGACACTGTTTCGTCCCACTTTAATTTATGGGTGTGGTATTGATAAAAATGTGAGCTTTATTGCCAGATTTATTCACCGCTTTGGCTTTTTCCCGTTGCTGGGGCAAGGAACGGGGTTGCGTCAACCGGTGTACGCGGATGATTTAGCGGCCGCTTGCGTGCAAGCTTGCCAATTCTCGGCGACAGTAAATAAAGCCTACAACCTAAGTGGAGGGCAAATGCTGAGTTATCGTGATATGGTTGAAGCCATTTTTCATCATTTGGGCAAAAAGCCGCGTATCATGTCTATTCCGTTGCCCATATTTAAACTGATGACTCGCTGTATCAGTTGGTTGCCAGCCTTTGCTCATCTATCAACGGCTATGATAACGCGAATGAATCAGGATTTGTGTTTTGAGCATACAGCGGCTTACCATGATTTTGGTTATAGTCCTAGAACATTCAGTAACAATGAGATGGGATTTTAATGCGAATTAAGAATGAAAAATGAAGAATGAAGAATGAATAAATACTTATAAAATCACTTTCAATAACTACGTTTTTATAAATCATTGATTTTTTATGATTAAAATAAACTTTCAACCCATCGATTCTGCCTAAAAAAATCCGTTTATACCCAAAATCCGTTGTACTTTTGGCCCATCGATTTGGCCTAAAAAAATCCGTTTATACGGAACGTACTTAAAATCCGTGAAAATTTGTAGAGAACCTTTGATTAAATTTCCTGTAACATTATAGACTTGCTGATGTAATCAAGTCAATTTTCATTTGACATTTTACATTTGACATTTTACATTTGACATTTTTCATTAAATATAACATGATTCCTATATTAATGGCGGTGGCTTTTCTAGTATCGGCCTTGTTGACGTTGCGCTTCAGCCGTCCAAAAACCGTCTTTCGTATTCTCGATGAACCAAATGCACGCTCTTTACATACCCGCCCCATTCCTATTAGTGGCGGGATTGCGATACTTATGGCATTTACAATCTCGGCCATGTTGGCAAGCTGGCGCTATGGCCTGATGCTGGACTATTTTTTTATATTTATCAGTGGGTTACTCATTGCACTCATTTCTTTTATTGATGATTGTCGTCATGTTGCCGCCTTGTATCGCTTGACGGTGCATTTTTTGGCGGCCTATTTGTTATTATGGCAAGGTGAATTTTGGCTTACCCATTTAGTTTTGCCCGGCTTAGCTTGGACATTGCTGCCATTTTTACAAGTAGGCCTCTCGTTCTTATTTGTGGTGTGGATGATTAATTTATATAACTTCATGGATGGCATGGACGGTTTTGCCGGCGGCATGGCCGTATTTGGCTTTGGCACTTTGGCGATTTTAGGCGAATTGGCCGATCATCGGTTATTTATGGTGATGAATTTGATGGTTGCCAGTGCTGCCGGTGGCTTTTTAGTATTTAACTTTCCACCTGCGCGGATTTTTATGGGCGATGTCGGTGCTTCTAGCTTAGGATTTTTGGCCGCCGCTTTTAGCTTATGGGGCAATCGTGAAGGCATTTTTCCACTCTGGGTACCGCTACTGCTGTTTTCACCATTTATTGTTGATGCCACTGTGACATTACTACGGCGCTTATTACGGGGAGAAAAAATTTGGTTAGCGCATAAATCTCATTATTATCAACGGCTAGTACAACTCGGATGGGGACACAAACGCACTGTGTTATGGGAATACGCGTTAATGACAGCGTGCTGCATATCCGCATTACTTGCTCCGTCGCTACCGGTTTATGCCCAATGGAGTTTATTAGTGGGATGGAGTATTACTTATATAATATTAATATACTTAGTAAACGGATTAGAGAACGCCTCTCGTTTGTAGTTTGTAGTTTGTAGTTTGTAGTAGGCGATTTATCGCCTAAAAAATTATAAAACAACTACAATTCGTTCGTTCGTCGTTTGTAGTAGGCAATTTATCGCCTAAAAATTTATAAAGCAACTACTACAATTCGTTCGTTTGTAGGCGATTTATCGCCTAGTTGCTAAAGCAACTACTACAAACCTAAGTTGCTAAAGCAACTACTACAAACTTTAGTTGCTAAAGCAACTACTACAAACTTTAGTTGCTAAAGCAACTACTACAAACTTTAGTTGCTAAAGCAACTACTACAAACCTAAGTTGCATTGACTCCAACGGAGGATAACCAAAAATGAGTAATTCTACTTTTTTAAAACATAAGGTTGCCGCTTTGTCACGCTTACCTTTCTCTTTATTAAAACCTAAACGCTACCATTCCCGAAAGTCGCTTATAACACGATTCCTTCTCAATTTATTCGTTGCCACCGCCGTTGTAGTCGCGTTGCACTCCGCTTCGGAGGTTTTCTTGTTAAAAGAAATCAAAGACAAAGTGTTGGATTGGCTCATGTATTTTCAGAGCGATTTTGAGCCTATCACTCAAACCGGGCGGAAAATGCAGCGGATGGCTTTGTTTGAAATTGATGATAAAACTTACCGTGAATGGGGTTCACCAGTTATTATGCCCCGCGATAAGCTCAAGTCTTTGATTGAACAGGCTGATAAGGGCGGCGCGAATGTGGTAGTGGTAGATATGAGTTTAACATGGTTGAGTGATGGATGTTTCCATGAAGTGGGTAAAAATGCGGTTTGTTCGCCCGTCAAACTGGATACCGATGTCGCGTTAGGCTCGTATTTGCAAAAACTCAATGAAGAATTTCATTCTCGTGAGAGGTATGACACGCCAATTGTTTTGTTAAGTCGTACCTATAGAAAACCGTTGGATGAAAACGGGGCTATCAAAACGGAGGCGTTTTTAGAAAAGCCCTTTTCTTTTTTAGAGGGTTATATTAGAGATGAAAAAAACGTTTTTTGGACAAATACGTTTTTTGTCGCGGATGAAGGGGGTAAACGACGAAGTTGGCAACCGGTGTCGCTGGTGTGCGAGGATAATCATTTAACGGTTGTGCCTTCTATGCCATTATTGGCAGCGATGGCGCAACTTTATTCTTGTAAAGATAGCACTCGCAACGCCGCTTATATGATTCGACAATTTAAGCGCCGCTTAAATGCTTGGGCGCAGACGTTGCCCTGCAATACGAGTCAAGGCACTAGCCTTGCTCAAATTTGCCAAAAAATAGACTGCCCCAACCTCACTGTGACGGTGCCCAACAAGGCGGGGGTTTGTGATAAAGTCCATGAAATGGATTTAGCCAAAGGGCGCGAAACGGAGAGAATCGTTTATCGCTTTGCGCCGCCCGATAATCCCTCCACCAATCAGCGCCATTTAATTGAGAAATACAGCGCACTTGATGTATTAAAAAAGGGCGCAAATGTCGAGAAGCAAATAGTCTTTATTGGTGTCACACATCAAGACAATGGAAAACGTCACCCGATTCCAATTCGTTCCAACGAAGTAGATGATGTTTATCTCGTCGCTAATGCCGTTGACACCTTGCTACGATTTGGGCGATTTCAACCGCAGCCTTTGGCGTATAAAATCAGCGTGTCCATTGTGTTAGTGATAATACTGACACTGATTTTTAGCTATTACAAACTTATCACCGCCCTAGTGCTAAGCACTGCACTAGTCGGTACGGTGTTATTAGTGTTCAGTGGGCAAGCCTTGCATCATGGGATTGGAATAGATGTTGCGATGGGGATGATGGCGATTCAACTCTTAGCTTGTAGTAGGCGATTTATCGCCTTAGTTGCTAAAGCAACTACTACAAACTTAAGTTGCTAAAGCAACTACTACATACTTTAGTTGCTAAAGCAACTACTACGAACTAGAGGCTAAAATCGCTCGATAAATCATTCCTTCCATTGACCAATCGACATATTTTCCTATGTCTCTTAATTTACAGACTTCAACATAAGTCATTTCTGTGTCTTTTTTGACGCCAAAGGTTTGCCCGGAAGCGGCTATTTCTTTGGCGTAGTCAATTTCTTGCTTGTTTAGTGCTACTGCGTAAACGTTGGCAAAATGGGTTGACCATGTGGCCGCTAATTGTTTGGAATCAAGGTGTTTAAATCTCTCTGAGGAGATTCTGATACTGGTTTCTTCGTAAAGTTCGTCGCTGGCTACTTGCAAAATACCGCTTCTTTTGAAGGCGGAGCCGCCGGGTAATTCATGTACAAAGCCATCTTTTGTTCTTGCCGGAGAGCGAAATTCTTTGATTAAGACAATTTCACTGTCAAAAACCTCGGTGGGATGTTTCCAATAGGGCACGACAACGGAAATGTCAGTGCGACTGATAATAAATTCATTGCTCTTAATACGGTCTTCAGCGGCAATCCAAACGTTGACATGTAGCGCGTAGGAAAAGGTGAGGTTGACTTTGTGAATGAGAAATGTCCACAATAGTTTGGCATCGATTAATTGATTGCCGGCTTGCCGTTGGGATTGATACCAGTTTTGAAAGGGCTTGGTACTCCAGATGTTTAACGGAACATATCGTTCGCCGGCTTTTCTGACTTTGTTGTCACAGTTATCAAGTTTCTGTTGAAGATAAGTGGCTATTTCATCAGTGAGTGCCGCCAAACTATTCAGCGGTTGCCGCCTTGTGACATTGGCGTACATCCAGTCTAAGTATCTGATATGTTCAGCATTATCTGGACGGCCGTAGAAGAGTTTGCCTGATTCAACGTATTTGCCAAACTCGATATTGGTTGTTAGTCCTGTCAATGAGGTATTCATATCTCTTGGAACCCACGCCAAAATCGCGTCGGCCATTTCGAGATGTTGTTTTTCCCATTCAACTTGCTTAATAATATAGTTGGAACTATAAACGCCATTGCGCGGTTCTGGAATGAAGACAACTATTTCAAGTTGTTGATTTTTATAAGCTTCTGACAGGGCCTTGAGGGCCTTGGGCCGCCATGATTTAACCTCATTTGTTCTGGGTGTCGGCCCAACTAAGAAAATGGAAGCGTTGTAAGATTGCGGCGCTTTTTCGTAAGCGTAAATTTCTGTAATCATGCTGACAAGTACAACGGATACGCGAAATAAACGGATAAATAAGTATGTTACCTACATGACATGATGGTTCGTAGGGGCAATCCCTTGTGGTTGCCCTTATCTACATGACATGATGGTTCGTAGGGGCAATCCCTTGTGGTTGCCCTTATCTCCTTGTGGTTGCCCTTATATGTATATCAAAGACGCATCAACCCCGAAGGGTAACGATTTATTTTAATTGCCAATTTCCAATGTCAGCATTGATGCCGGTACCGTCGGGTTGTCCATCGGCTCCTTGCGAATAAATATCAACTTTTCCGTGTACGCCAGGGCTGAGGTAGTTGTAATGAAATCCCCAAGGATCGATAGGTACGCTTTCTAAATAGCCACCTTCTTTCCATTGACGGGGTTCAGGGGGTATTGTTGACTTTGTGACGAGGGCTTCTAAGCCTTGATCAGTCGTTGGGTAATTATAGTTGTCCAGTTTGTAAAGGTTTAACGCCGTTTTGATGGCGCGAATGTCTTGTTCAGCCTTTAGCCGCCGGGCTTTGTCGGGATTGTCCATAATTTTGGGCACGACTAAAGCGGCGAGTATGCCCAAAATGACGACAACAACCATGACTTCAATCAGAGTAAAACCTTTATTTATGGGGTATTTTGACATTTTTATCTATCCAGTCAACATTGTGGTAGTCCAGGGGAGATGCTTCAGGAAAGAAACAATACTCGGAACACAATATAAGCCACGACTAAAACCAGTGCCCCAGCATAAAAGGAGCCGATAGTAATTGAGAACATGAGTCTCAGCAGGGATTGTTTTTCAGGTTCAAACCGAGCCGTGCTTAAACTGAATAAATGGCTGTCATCCGTCATCCTGTTTTGAATAACCCATTGATAGAGTTTTCGGTAGAGCCTTTCTTGTTGCAAAAAGTAGGCATCCAAAAACCAAAAGAGTATGACGGGAATAAAGACAAGGGGCAGTGTCTCTGGGTTAGACTTGAAGGAAAAAATTAAGGCAATCATGGTGACAGCCCATCCTTTGATTAAAAAGGAGGTGTTTGCCATGCGATTGATAATAGATTGAATTAAATCAATCTCTTTAAGTAGGTCTTTTTTGCGCTCTTCATCGGCCATATTTTATCCTCGCTGGGCGAATTTTAAAAATGAAGAATGAAAAATGAAAAATGAACGAAGGTTTCCAGGGGCGTTGCCCCTGGCTATATTAATGTCGCCCCGTTGGGGCTTGAAAGTAAAGTTATATAAATTTTAGCTTAATCAATTGTTTTAAATTGAAAAAACATTTTTAAATATAAAACCCTTAACATTAATACGTCAATAACAGGAAAATTGTGGGCCATAGACTGAAATGAACCAGTAAAGCTTGTTGGTTTTTTTTAACTGATTGATAATCAAGTCATAATGACTAACTATTTGATATAATTAATAATTATATCACTCACTGATATTTAAAATCGAACTCACGTATATAGTAAAATAATATTACAACAGACACTGCTATTGTAAAATGGTTGCGACTCAGGTTAGATACGCTTGTCTACGGAACGTACACCAATGAAAAATGAATCTTCATTTTTAAATGACGCATATCGCAACATTTTATACTTTGCGCGGCTAAAAACTGAAACGAGTTCGTTTAAAATCCTAACGGTTTGTAGTATAAACTAAAATGATGAGTGTGCATACATAACCCATAAAGATTTTCTAAAGATATGCAATTATTTGCTTTTGGCCTTAATCATACCACTGCCCCGGTTGAAATACGTGAACAGGTGAATTTTACGCCTGAGCGGCTCCGACATGCTTTGCATGATCTCGTTGAGCGTGACTTGGCACAAGAAGTCGTGATTATATCGACTTGTAATCGCACAGAGTTATATTGTGGACTCGAATGTGATACAACGCAAGCCATTATTAATTGGCTTAGTCACTATCATAATGTTGCTATGGAGCGGTTGCATGCACATTTATACACGTATTCGCAAGAGGAAGCCGTGCGTCATTTGTTACAAGTGGCTTGTGGTTTGGACTCCATGATTCTTGGCGAGCCGCAGATTTTGGGGCAAATTAAATCGGCTTACAATACGGCCCGTGAGGTGGGCACGACGGGCCGATTGTTGAATCGATTATTTGAACACAGTTTTTCGGTGGCAAAACAGGTGCGTACCGATACCGCGATTGGTTCAAGCCCTGTGTCAGTCGCCTTTGCGGCGGTGCGATTGGCGCAGCAAATTTGTGGCGGTTTGGAGGGCGATTTAAGTGATAATATCGCGTTATTGATTGGTGCCGGAGAAACCATTGAATTGGCGGCGCGGCATTTACATGAAAACCGTTTAGGCCGTGTGATTGTTGCTAATCGTACCATAGAACGCGCTCGCCAACTGGCTAAAGAATTTGCCGGCTACGCGATTACTTTGGAGGAAATTCCAGTCCACCTCGCGGAGGCCGATATCGTGATTTCGTCCACAGCCAGTCCAACTTATATTTTAACTCAGGCGGATGTTAAACAAGCGATTAAAAAACGCAAACGCCGCCCGTTATTTCTGGTAGACATTGCGGTGCCCCGTGATATTGATCCGGCGGTGGAAAATTTATCTAATGATATCTATTTATACAGTGTCGATGATTTAAATGAAGTCATACAAGAAAATTTACATTCTCGCAAGCAAGCGGCGCTGGAAGCGGAAGAAATCATTGACACTCAAGTGACGCATTTTATGGGTTGGCGGAATTCCCTAGATGTGGTGGACACTATTTGTCTTGTGCGCGATCAAGCACAAGAGGCCCGTCAGCGGATAGTGAAAAAAGCTAAACGTATGATTGATAATGGAAAATCGCCTTATGATGTGATTGATTTCATAGCCCACACGCTGACAAATACCTTAATGCACGAACCTTGCGTCCAATTACGTCAAGCCGGTTATGATGGGCGTGAAGATTTGGTAACGGCGGCGCGGGAACTTTTTAATTTGACAAACAGTGTTCAGTGATCAGTTATCAGTGTTCAGTGATCACTCTACTCAAAAAATCCGATGTCTTTAAGACATCGGATTTTTATGGTTATTAACACATCCGATGTTTAGCAAACATCGGAAGTGTTTTCCAAACGCCCATAAACCTTCTTTTCATGTTTAAAGGCGGCCCTAGTGATTAGTACAACGGATACGCGAAATAAACGGATTGTTATAGGCAGTTTTGAGTGCCTTTGGTAAATAGTTAGGTGGAACGCTCATAAACCTTCGTTTCATGTTTAAAGGCGGCCTAAGTGATATAGATTTTAAGATAATTATTCAGTCCCCTTTAGGGGACTTTAGCTTTCAGACAGCTGCAACAAAATTAATACTTTTTGAGTGCCTTTGGTAAATAGTTAGGTGGAACGCTCATAAACTTTCGTTTCAGGTTTAAAGGCGGCCCAAGCAAACCAAAAATGTACATTGCTTCGCAATACCGGCCGCAATTGCGTCCCCATTAATTCACCATTAATAGCTCGTCCAAATACATCCCATTGGCTGCGCGTTTGGTTATCAGAAATCACGCCATTATAGTCATCAAAAGTCAACTGACGCCCGTTAACCACCGCGCTAAACATCGCCGCTGAACCGACTTCTTTGGAATCTGCAATCAGGCGCTTATCCAGCGCCGACAATTGTCCTGGCGCGTAAAAGATAACAACGGGTTTTCTATCAATAGTATCTTCTATCACGCCCACTTTAGCAATCTCGGCGAGCGGATAAGCTATCGCTGTTCGGTAGGAAAAATAGCCTAATACTCGTGTCAGTCAGGAGTCCAAACTTTAGTTTGGACGGCTAGTAAACTCAATTTTTGTCTACAATATAGGGCCATACTTTAATTTGAAACGTTCCAAACGGTTTTATGGCCCCCAAAAAGTGCCCAATAACCATACCATAATAATGGTTAAACTGTGCTGTGTTAATGTGTTGGATGTCTGCCAAAGTTTGGATGCCTGTCTCGTAGTACAACTAATTACGCGGATAAACGAATTATAAACTTGGTTTGTTACCCATGAACATCCAAAATGCTTTGAAATGGGGCCATGTTATCGTATGATAAAAACTGAATTTTGCTCATAGCCCAAGCTATAATTACAAGGATTGTCTGCTTATGAAAGGATTTGCTTATAAACGAATCGGTACCGGTTTCTTAAAATTGAATTGAGAAACCAATTAATTGATAATAGTACAACGGATTGACTTTATCCTCGAAGGTTTCAAGCCAAAACGAGGACAAAGCCTTATCAGTTTCCAAAACTAATAAGCTTTCAAGCCAAAATTATTTATCTGATGACCAATGAAACCCTGAAACTGAGCCATATTACCATTGAAAATTTTCGCGCTATTTCTAAATTAGACTTGCCACTCGATCCACAATTAACCGTATTGGTAGGTAATAACGCGGCTGGCAAAACAACGATTCTTGATGCGATTGCCGTTGGCTTAAGTGCCGTGATAACACATCTACCCGAACTGAGTGATAGAGACGTTTATTCCAAGGAAAGGCCTCAAGGCTTTCGTTCCAATGACTTACAACAGGCGATGGTGAGTGACGATTTGGTAGTCACCGAATCGCCATTAAGCGGTATCAAGCAAGCGCCTTATGTGCGTGTGACAGTTGAAAGCATGGACGGGGTTATTTGGGATATGACCAAAGAACGTGATCAGACTAAACGGACTTTGGCCGAAATTCCGCCTGAAAAGCGCCTTAACCAGCTACATGATTTTTTAGATCAAATCATTAACGATGTTCAGGATGGCAAACCGACTGATTTACCAGTGATTGCTTATTATGGCACTGAGCGGGCGGTACTTTCTCTTTCGCAGCGCGATTTTAATAAAAATTTTAATCGTTTCAATGCGTTAGAAGATGCTTTGGTTGCCACCCAACCTTTTCAAGGCATGATAGAATGGTTTGCTTTTCAAGAGGATTTAGAGCGTCGTGAAAGAGAACAACGAAAGGATTTTGAATATCGTCGACCCATACTTGAAGCCGTCCGTCGTGCGATAAGTCAAATGATTCCGGGCAGTTCTGAGCCTCGCACTTTGATTAATCCGTTACGTTTTGTAGTGACGCTTAATTCAGGTGAAAACGGGCCGGAAATGTTGTCATTGGAGCAATTGAGTGATGGTTATCGCACCACCTTGGCTTTAGTGATGGATTTAGCGCGACGGATGGCACAAGCCAATCCTCACCGTTCTGAGAAAGCCATCGACTCAGAAGCCATTGTTTTGATTGATGAAGTTGACTTGCATTTACATCCAATGTGGCAGCAACATATTTTGGTGGATTTGATGGCGACTTTTGCTAACACGCAATTTATTGTCACAACTCATAGCCCACAGTTGCTCACCACTATCAAGCCGAAACATATTGTTCGATTAGAACGTGAACATGAGGTGATTGCTGAGCAAGTGATGTCTTCTTATGGGGCCGAAAGTGGGCGATTATTGGCAGAGATCATGGAGGTAGATGAACGTCCACCTGCTGCGGTGAATGAATTTACTCGGTTGTTAGAACAATACTACAAACTCATTGAGCGCAATGAAGGTGAAAGCGAGGCGGCTTTAAAATTACGCTCCAGATTGAATGAATTGTCAGTAAATGATCCAGACTTGATAACCGCCGATATGGAGATTGAACGGCGGCGCTATGGACTACAATGAAAAAGGTTAAACAACTCCATGCGGTGCCCAACAGCTTGCAACGTTTTTTGCAAGATTTTCCGTCTGCCAATCGTCATATAAAAGATTGGGAGGCTTTTAGAAATGATCACAGTGGAAAGAGAATAGATATAGTGCGTACCTATTTTAACTAGATTAGAAATCCGATTTTTTCAAAAAATCGGATTTCTTTTAATTTTTATCTTGGACATCTATTTAGTCCGGAGTCCAAGATTTATCTATCTTGGACGTCTATTTAGTCCGGAGTCCAAGATTTATCTTGGACATCTAATTCGTCCGGAGTCCAATATTTAAAGTTCCAAACGGTTTTATGGCCCTCAAAAAGCCCAAATAACCATACAAAAAAAATGTTAACTGATTAAAAATAACTACAAGGATTGAATATAAGCAGGGATTTATCCTTGCTTATACCCAATCCTTGTTATAATTTGAAAAGTTCCAAACGGTTTTATGGCCCTCAAAAAGGGCTAATAGCCATACAATAATAATGGTTAAACTGTGCTAGTACTCTGTCAATGTTCTATTGACGGGTAATAAGTTTTAACTTGACACTGCCAAGCACTGTCTGGCACTGCCTTCCTTACGTTTGGATTCCTGCCAAACTAAAGTTTGGATGCCTGTCTCGTAGTACAACGAATTACCCGGATAAACGAATTGTTTTGTGCTAGTTTTGTGTTAGTGTTCTATTGTTGGATGTCTGCCAAACTAAAGTTTGACGACTGCCAAACTGGACTCCTGTAAACTGAAACGTTCCAAACTATTTTATGGCCCTCAAAAAGCCCAAATAACCCTAAATAAAATAGGGTAAACACTCCTTGTTTCGGTTATTCGTCTGTCCGAAACTTAGCGTCAAGTATACGTCAATTTTGAGTTATAGTTAGCAGATGAATAATTTGAGCAATTTGTGGCGGTGCTTTTCATTTAATCATCTTTAATCATTGAAACTTACAATGTTAGATTCACTGTCTATTAAAAATTTTCGTTTGTTTAAGGAATTGACGATTGAACGCTTAGGGCGCGTTAATCTGATTGTTGGGAAAAATAATTCGGGAAAAACCGCTTTTTTGGAAGCGTTGTTGTTTTATGCCAGTAATGCCTCACTGCTTGACGTGTTAATTTCTCAACGTTCTGAAAATTGGGAAATAGAAACCTCAGCTCGCAACCAAGTACAGCCCGATGATAACCCATTGCGCCATCTGTTTTATCAGCGTCATTTTCCAGAATTCGCCGATGCCGGTATTGAAATTGGTTCGTTAACTGATCTCAATCAGCGGATAACTCTGCGTACTCGTTACTATCAAATTGTTGAACATGAAGAGGGAGTGCGTCGTCATATTCCAATTGATGAACCGCACGGTAATGGTTTAGTTGATGCCAGATTAGCGTTGGAATTTCAAGAAAGTCGTGACAGTAAACCGATATTATTTGCTTATCTGTCTTCAGTCGATTCTATTAAACATCCCCATAAACATTCAGCCAAGATGGCAGTTGAATGGGTGTCTACCTGCGGGTACCTGAAGGATGAGCAGGTTGCCGAACTTTGGGATAAGATTACGTTAACCGATTTAAAAGAAGAGGTTGTTGCCTCACTACAACTCATAGAACCTTCGATCCAAGATTTGGGATTAACCATTAGCAATCCCCAAAAACGAGTGGTGATTGCACGGTTTAAAGATTCCAAACAAAGAATTTATTTAAACAGTTTGGGTGAAGGCTTGACTCGTCTCTTTCATTTGACGTTGGCGTTAGTTAATTCTAGTCATGGTTTTCTTCTCATCGATGAATTTGAAAATGGTCTCCATTATTCCGTACAACCACAGGTATGGAAATTGATTTTTAGACTGGCTAACGCGTTAAATGTTCAAGTTTTTGCGACAACCCATAGTTGGGATTGCGTGAAGGCTTTTCAACAAGCCGCTCAACCAAATGATGATGAAGCGATGTTATTTCGTCTTGGGCGTAGTGTACTTAAAAGCGACCAGAAAAAAGTGATTGCCATCGTTTATGACAAAGACAAGCTACAAGTTGTGACTCAAGCAGAAATGGAAGTACGTGGATGAACCATTCTAAGGATCAAAGAAAAATTAATTTCCCCCTTGGCTGTGTTTAGTGCCCTTTAGGGTATTTGAGCTTTTAGCGGAAGTACGCCATAGCATCATTCCAAACTTGCTAGAAGCTTTGTTTGATGATTTGCGAGATGGTGTTATAGAACATTTAGGTATTGTTGCCGATGCGGACTATACGACTTCTAAAGGTATTGGTGGCTTCAATAAGCGCTGGCAACAATTGACTCAACCGTTGAAACGGAACGGATATGATATTACTGCACCACCCTCACAAAGTTATGTGGGGAACATTTTTACTCATCCAGATGGATTACCGCCTGTCGGTTTATGGCTAATGCCCGATCATAAAAATGACGGGATGTTGGAGGATTTAATTAAACAAACCGTTTGTGAAGGCGAACAACAAAGCTTGTTACAAACGGCAACCGTTTGTCTTAACCGATTACCGATCACACTGTTTAAACCTCACCATCATACCAAAGCAACGCTATATACTTGGTTAGCTTGGCAAAAACGGCCAGGACAAGCGTTAGTCAGTACCGTTAATGCGGATTTAATTGATCGACAATCCCAAGAAATACAATCCTTTCTAAAATGGCTACGCAAGGTATTCAGTTAAACGACAAGGATTGTTTGCTTATGAAAGGATTTATTCGCTAATGAAAGTCGCAATGAACAAATTCGAGAAAAATAACGACAAGGATTTTTATAATAAAGGATTTGTTTATGAAGGGATACCCAAGTGAGGACGATGGCAGAATTGCTTGAAATGGGGGCCATGTTCTCGTCTGGTAGGTACCTAATTTTGCTGGCTCATAGCCCAAACTATAACTACATGGATTAGCTCCGCTGAACTCCGTTTCGTTATAATAACGGATTTGCTTATGAACGAATCGGCACTGGTTTAGTTTAGTGTAAAATCTACCAATAACTTACCACCTATCCGTTTGTCAAAACGAAGAGAAACGGCGTGGGCGATTTTCGTTCCAATGGAACGATCACGAGGGTAAGCAATTGGAGTGCAAATGGAACGATCACGAGGGTAGTATTGTAGGGTGCGTCCTACGCACCATTCATCTCATAGCAATTATGACTCGAATTCATAAGAGAGTTTATCATGTTATAGTATTGATTGTGACATTGGCAGCCGTTTATCAAATGGATTTCAATTCTCAATGGATATAAACGGTGCGTAGGACGCGCCTACAAAACTTAATGCTTTTTGGCAAATCTATACTTACCTGATGTTTTCAGTTTAGCTTCCAATTCTTTGTAATGTTCCAACAGTTTATTTAAATCATGACCATATTTCTTTGAAATTTCATGACGTATCCTTCTAATTTCAATGAGTTCCCCACTTTTCATTGCTATTCCTCCTCGTCTTCTAGCATGTTTAACGGTGTTGCCAAAATAGGAGTCGATAATCCAATCTGAAAATTGATTCTACGGATATGATCCAGTTTGTTGGCATTGGCAATATGTTTACAATTCCAAGTCACTAGAGCATCCATTTTATAATAACAGGCAATTGCTAAATGTAACGCATCACCATTTGGATCCAGAAAGCATAACTAGATGGTCAATGTAGAACAATTAATTGATTAAAAACACAATTTTTACGATTAAACCCTTACTATTAATACGTCAAAACTGACGATTTGTGGGCCATCAACTGGAATGAACCAGTACAACTTATGGGTTTAAGTTGAACTCACATTTTTAAATAAATAAATGAACTGGTGGATGGTGGGTATCGCGTAGCGGAACCCGCCCGACGCTCGCTCCCCGTGTGGCTGGGGCATTTTCCTAAAAGCCCGTCCCCTATCCCACAGAAACACCGGACAGGGTGATGGAACAGTCTCAATGGTGAATGTGCTAAGCATGTCCTCTTCAGGACAGTGCGCGACTTTCTACCGCGACTCCCCGTGTGGCTTGGGCGAGTGATGTGGGAGAGGGGTGCGAATGAATGGGCGGTTATAGTGGCTAAAAAATTTCTGCTACCGTGTTTTTTGATTTCAACAATTTATTGGAAAACCTAACCTCATCGTAACGCCAAACAGTTCCAAAAACAATCAGTTAGACTTATTTTGCCGCTGGCCTATAATCTATGTTTTTAGGGCCATTATTTCATTCATATCCCAATTCATAAAACTGACGGTGAGAGTTGAGTCATCACAAAAATCATAAAAACGACCGTTCAACAGATAATTATGCTTGTGTCTCCTCAGAGATACCAGAACTAGCAGGAATATTTGATGACGAAGAGAAATCCGATTTTTTTTAAAAATCGGATTTCTTTGATTTCTAATGCCTGTTCATCAGTTAATTCTTGCATTCGTACCCGACGCGCCAACATACTGGAAAATTCAACTCGAGTCCATTGACTGATAACCAACTGTTCAGGTGGCAAACTCAGCAAAATGGCTTCAACCTTGTCACTGGTGGCTTCTTTGATATATTTTGGTATGGTAAAACTGGTATCAAAATAGAACATGTTAGTAACCCTCATCACGCAGTTGGCGGATAATTTCTACACTAGGTGTTTTAGCCATTGGGAGCGTTGCTCTAAATTCAGCTAAAGACTGTAAGGGTTTTAGCTTTTTTTTCACCGTCGACAGGCGGATAATCGGCTCACCTAAACGGGTAATCGTGATTTCTTCTCCCATTTCTACCCGATTGACAATTTGACTAAAATGTGATTCAAATTCGGTAACACTTATGTTAAGCATTGTCGTCTCCATTTATCTGAAAAACTCAACAAAAATTGTTTCTAATAACAGATTGCATCTTGGTAATCAATCGGATTGCATTGATCCAAGTGCCAACAGCTAAAGCTGTTGTCTAAAAGCTAAAGTCCTCTAAAGGGACTCAATAAATCAGCTTTTTTAGGGAAGACGCGACTTTCCACCGCGACTCCCAGTCATTTTTGGCGGCTTGGGCGAATGAATGGGCAATTATTTTACACCTGCTAAAAAATTTCTGCTATTTTCGCGGCGTGCTAAGCATGTCCTATTGAGGACACGACGCGACTTTCTACCGCGACTCCCCGTGTGGCTTAGGCGAGTGATGTAGGAGAGGGGGTGAATGAATGAGCGGTTATAGTGGCTAAAAAATTTCTGCTACCCTTTTTCGCGTTTATTTCAACAATTCATTGGAAAACCTAACTTCATCGTAACGCCAAACAGTTCCAAAAACAATCAGTTAGACTTATTTGGCCGCTGGCCTATAATCTATGTTTTTAGGGCCATTATTTCATTCATATCCCAATTCATAAAACTGACGGTGAGATACTA
>Ga0190344_1000105_pt1 | contig 55611 bp, 46 predicted proteins | sample 48721323_MG_FD_161662 | JGI IMG/M metagenome (GOLD analysis project Ga0190344, IMG submission 161662) | Hydrothermal vent microbial mat bacterial communities from Southern Trench, Guaymas Basin, Mexico - 4872-13-2-3_MG | ecosystem: Environmental > Aquatic > Marine > Hydrothermal vents >... | reverse complement strand
CTTGATACGACACTTCTGTTTGAAAAACCGGTACAAGGAAAATGAGCGTATTGACAGTTGGATGCGGTTTTTTATAGAGAGCCTCATTGTATTAAACCAGAGACTGGAAGCCAAATATGAAATGTACAGTAAGCTAAAAACAGCATTAAACGAGCGTCAACAAAGTGTTCTGGAACATATAAAATAACATAAGACCGCACAGATTGGTGAAATAGAAATCCGGTTAAAAGTTTTTTCACGAAACACCTTGGAATAAGACCTTACTTATCTGGTAAGAGAAGGGTTCATACTGAAAACCGGCGAAGGGCGAGGAGTACCTTATCGTGCCATAGAGGAATCATGACAACAAAGAAAACAGATGAAAAAAGCATCCGGAGTCTCATGAAGACATCAGGAAACCGGGCGCCCACATCATACCACGACACCGTATAGGTTCGGGAGTGTTTGGGGTGGGGAATCAATGAAACGGGAGTACGCAATATGTACTCTTTTTCAGGGCTGCACATATGCCTTCCATGGTTTGTGTTCTTTGGGGCATTGTACTATCTTTATGGAGGAAAAGTGCAGGCCATGAAACTTATTGCCATGATCATCCCGCTGGTATGTGCCCTTGTATGCGGTGGGATTCCGGCTTTGGCACAGAAAGACCGTCAACCGGCCGTGGCCGGCAGCTTTTATCCGGCACAGGAAGCCTTGTTGCGTGTCTCCCTGAAGGAATATTTCCGGAATGCCGGACAGCCGGTTTCTGAAAACCCGATCAGGGCTGTGATCGTTCCCCATGCGGGTTATGTTTATTCCGGAACGGTGGCCGCATCAGCCTTCAGCCGGCTGGACCCGGAGACAGAATACCGCAATGTCTTTCTGATCGGCGCCAGCCACACGGCCATGTACCATGGAGCGGCCGTATACACTTCCGGTCATTTTATTACCCCTCTGGGGAAGGTGCCTGTCAATACCTCCCTGGCCGCCGAGCTGGTGAAGAATTGCCGCGAAATGCACGATCAAGCCTCTCCCCATGTGCAGGAACATTCCCTGGAAGTGGAACTTCCTTTTCTGCAATACAGGCTCAAACACGATTTTCAGATCGTACCCGTGCTGATAGGTACCCGTAACCTGAGCAGTCTCCGTGCCATGGCCCGTTGCCTGCAGCCCTATTTTACTCCCGAAAACCTGTTTGTGATCAGTACCGATTTCTCCCATTATCCTTCTTCGGACGATGCGGTAAAGGTTGACAGGAGTACGGCAGAGGGCGTGGTGTCCAATGATCCGGAACAATTTTTACAGGTTGTGAGAAAGAACGAAGCATCGGGAATCAAAGGGCTTGTAACGGCCATGTGCGGGTGGCCCGCGGTGTACTGCCTGCTGAACCTCACACAGGATGATCCCGGACTGGAATATTCCCTGATCAGGTATGCCAATTCAGGACAGGTGCCCCACGGTGATAAAAGCCGTGCCGTGGGATATTGGGCTATAGAACTTATAGAAAAAGAACATAATACCGGAAATACTTCTATGAATCTAACCGAACTTGACAAGAAGCACCTTCTGGAAATTGCCCGGCGAACCCTGGAGAGATACCTGGACGACGAGACCCTGGTGGCTTTCAATCCCGACAAACTTTCGCCCAACCTGAATCAGGAGGGAGGGGCCTTCGTCACCCTGACGAAAAGCGGCGCCCTCAGGGGTTGTATCGGCCGGTTTGCCGGTTCCGACCCCCTGTACATTACCGTTCAGAAAATGGCCATTGCAGCCGCCACACAGGATTCACGGTTCAAACCCGTTACCAGGGAAGAGCTGGATGAACTGGAGATCGAAATTTCCGTGCTCAGTCCGCTGCAGCCCATCCAGTCGAAAGATGAAATTGTCATGGGGAAACACGGGATCTATATGCGGAAAGGTTTTTCCACCGGAACGTTTCTGCCCCAGGTAGGCAAAAAATACGGATGGACGGTGGATGAATTCCTGGGCCGCTGTGCACGCGACAAGGCCGGCATCGGTTATTACGAATGGAAAGACGCTGAGCTGTTTGTATTCGAGGCGACCGTATTCAGCGAACACGAGTTTTCCGGCCGGTAAATCCCGCACTAAATTCGGCATGGTGTTTGCTTTCTTCCGGAGATAACCGGAAACATTATTTTGTTCATGGGAGGGAAAAGGAAAGCAACTTCTGGATTGCCCGAATACTGGCTGGTTGTGGCCATGGGATTTACTTCCATGTCGGCCCAGCTGATTCTGCTGCGCGATTTTCTGAAACTGTTTCAGGGGAATGAACTGGTCATCGGACTGCTGCTGGCTTCCTGGATGTTCATTACGGCTGTCGGGGCCTGGACAGGTTATCGTTTCAGGCGGTTGTACCACCACCTGGCCCTGCTTTTTCTGGTACTGGCCTGGTTGCCTCCCCTTACGCATTTTCTGCTGGTGTGGCTGCGGTATACTTTTTTCACACCGGGGGTTATGACAGGACTGCTTCCCGTACTGGTCTTTTCCTGGACCGTGTTGCTGCCCTTCTGCTTTGTTTCGGGCATGTCCTTTCCCGTTTTTTCCGGGTCGCTTTCCGAACGTGCCGGATCAAACCATACCAACAGAATTTATTACCTGGAAGCATCGGGCTCACTGGCAGGGGGAGCCTTGTTTTCCTTTGTGCTGGTATTTCTTTTTCCGCACTGGGCGGCCCTTTTCCTGATCCTGCTGCTCAATATGGGTGTGCTGGCCACGGTGGCCTGGAGAACGGGAAGGCGAAAAATCCTGGGATGGTCGGTAGCCAGTATGGCCGTGACTGCGTTCTTTTTGCTTTTTACCGATCCGGGGAAACTGGAAAACCGGTGGCTTTTCCCGGGGCAGCAGGTGGTGATGCAGCAGGAATCTCCCTACGGCAGCCTGACCCTTACCCGCATGCACGGGCAGTGGCAGTTGTATGAGAACAATGAGATGCTTTATTCAACGGGTATCCCAGCCCTGCAGGAAGAAAAAGTGCATTATCCCCTGAGTCAGCATCCCCGGCCCGATACCCTGCTGCTGGTATTCGGAAGCTGGAACGGCATGCTGCAGGAAATTTCCAAATACGGTCCCGCAGCCGTGGATGCCGTGGAAATCAATCCCGAGCTGGTGGAAATGCTGCAATCGGAATTTCCGGAAATTTCGGCTTCCTGGCTGGCAATGCATTTTCAGGATCCTGTGATTTTTGTGAACAGAGCGAAGGACAAACGGTATGATGCCATTCTGGTGAATGCCCCTCCTCCCGATAATCTGCAAACCAACCGGTACTTTACCCGTGAGTTTTTCCTGCGTTGCCGGGAATTGCTCAGTCCCGGAGGTGTTTTTTCCATTTCCCTGCCGGCATCGGGCAATTACCTGGGCGAGTCGGCCAGAAAAAACCATTCCATTCTGTATTTCACCCTGAAGGAAGTGTTTCCCTATGTGACCATTGTACCCGGGGAAGAGGATTATTTCATTGCCTCGGCCAGGGAATTTGACTGGGACATTACCGGACTGATCACGGAGAAAGGGCTGGAGAATGACTACATGAACCCCTGGTATATCAGCAATGATCTGATCCGCCGGCGTGCCGACCGGATAGTGGAGGCCCTGACTCCGGATATCCGCCTGAATACCGGATTGTACCCGGTGGCTACATTCACTCACTGGAAGCAGTGGCTGAGCCATTTCGACTGGTTGCATAGCCTGGTCCCCCTGATTTTTATGCTGTTTATCCTGCTCACCCTGGTCAGGATGAACCCGGTGCAGGTGGTTCTGTTTGCCGGAGGATTTGCCTCGGCAGCCCTGGAAGTGATCCTTCTGCTGGCCTTCCAGGTATTGTTCGGGTATCTGTACCTGGCTACCGGTATGTTGATCACGGTGTTCATGCTGGGCCTGTACCTGGGATCGCGCACGGCAGAGTACAGAAAGGGCGGCAAAGAAAAACCTTTTACCCGACCGCTGGTTGGGCTGGCTACCATACTTGCGGCCATGCCGGTTCTGATTTTCCTGCTAAAGAATTCCTCTCTCAACGCGATCCTGGTTCCGGTCTTTATCGGATCGATCACCCTGCTGACTGCTTTTCTGGTAGGCACCCTTTTTGCCCGCGGTACCCGCCTGTTGCAGAAGGATATTTTCCGGTCGTCGGGCCGTTTGTACTCAGCCGACCTCATGGGTTCGGCGCTGGGTGCCATGCTGGTGAGCGCTGTGCTGATCCCTCTGACTGGAATCATTGTGACCTGTTTTCTGACGGCGGGTGTGGCTCTGGCCGGTATGGCCTGGTACCGTTATTCCTCCCCGGGAATTTCTGTATGAGAAACCTGAAGACCCTGTCTTTCTTCATTCCGTTTATTATTTGGCAAAGCATAACGGAAATGTTTAATTTTACAGAATGAGCCCGGAAGAAGAAAAACTGTCGAAACGCGAGTTTATCAGGAAAAGCCTGCTGGGTGTGGGAGGAATGTGTTGCTGTCCCTTTCTGCTCCGGGGGAATTCCGGGCGGATTGTTCATACCCGGGATAGAAAACCCTGGAAATGGAGCCGGGAAGCCATGCACTATATTTCCACCCCCCGGGGGATCAAATGCCGTACCTGCCCCAACGAATGTGATATCAAAAAGGGTGAAGCGGGCGACTGCCGTACCAAAGAAGTAGTGGACGGCAAATTGTACACCATTGCATACGGCAATCCCTGTTCCGTGAATATAGACCCCATGGAGAAGAAGCCTCTCCATCATTTTCATCCCGGCACCCGGATCCTGTCCATTGCCACAGCAGGGTGCAACCTGGCCTGCCTGAACTGCCAGAACTGGGAGATATCCCAGCGCAGTCCGAGGGAAACCCGGAATTTCGATCTGATGCCTGCCAGGGTAGTGGAACTGGCCATCAAGGAGAATTGCCCTTCCATTGCGTATACCTATTCCGATCCGGTGGCGTTTTATGAATACACACTGGATACTTCCACACTGGCCCGGCAGGCAGGCCTGAGCAATGTGATCGTCTCGGCGGGATTCATCAATCCCCAGCCATTGAAAGACTGGTGCCGGGTGATCGATGCGGCCAATATCGACCTGAAGAGTTTCAGCGATGATACCTATGCCATGCTGAACGCCGGAAAATTACAACCGGTGCTGGATACCCTGCTTACCCTGAAGGAAGAAGGGGTGTGGCTGGAGATCACCAACCTGGTGGTTCCTAGCTGGACGGATGATATGAAAATGATCAGGGAAATGTGCCGCTGGCTGGTGAAGAACGGTTTTGCCGATACACCCCTTCATTTCAGCAGGTTCCAACCCATGTACAAGCTGAACCGGCTGGCCCCCACTCCGGTGAGCATTCTGGATCAGGCCAGAAAAATAGCGCTGGATGAGGGGATGCATTTTGTATATGTGGGGAATGTGCCGGGGCATCCGGCCCAGGACACCCTCTGTCCGAACTGCGGAAAAACCCTGGTGGTGAGAAAAGGATACCAGGTATCCATGCCGTTGCTGAAAAACGGCAAATGTGCTTCCTGCGGGCAGCCCATCCCCGGAGTGTGGGATTAAGGTTCCGCTGTTTACCGATTTTTTCCCCGTGTTTACCGAAAAACTGTTTGAAGCGCTGCGGGGCGGTCCTATTTTTGGGTGTTTGTCATGCGTTATTATTCACTAAAAAAAACAAAAAAAATGGAACGCAGCCGTTTTCACCGCAGTGCCGTTGTCGGACTGATCTTTATTTTCGCCGGTTTGTTTCTGATAGCCGGAAATATGAATTTTATCCACTATCCTCTCAGGCATATTCTGTTTTCGTGGCCCATGCTGCTGGTAGCCCTGGGGGTGATTTTTCTTACCAGCCGGGAAGGATCGCTTACCGGTTGGATACTGCTGATCATTGGCGGATTTTTCCTGGTTCCCCGGATATTCCCGGGAATCCATTTTGAGTTTCACCTTTTCTTCTGGCCGGTTCTTCTCATCGGGCTGGGACTGGTTATGATCTTTCGTTTTACCGGTCACAACGGGAAAATGATCCATCGCACCGAAGTCAAAGACGAAGATTCCCTGGATGATGTGGCTATTTTCGGCGGAGGAAAGAAAATATTCACCTCGCAGAATTTTCAGGGGGGTAAGATCACGGCCATTTTCGGAGGATCGGAGATCGACATGAGGCAGGCTAAAATGGCCAAGGGGAAGGTCTATATTGATTATTTTGCCATGTTCGGCGGGACCAAACTTTTTGTGCCCGGCGACTGGGATGTCAAAGTGGAGGTGAGCTCTATCTTCGGGGGATTTTCCGATAAGCGGGCTGCCGATCCCCGGATCGTGAGAGACCCTTCCAAGCAGCTTATTATAAAAGGAGTGGCTATCTTTGGGGGAGGTGACCTGGTAGATTTCTGAGCCCATGGATAACAGCCGGCATCCTTTTCTGGTCAGCAGAAGTAGCATTATTTTGTACGCATCCACGTGGATCCTCCTGGCGGGGGTTCACGTGATGCTGCTGTTGTGGCGTGGGGACTTTCCCCTGTATGTCACGATCAATGAGGCACTGATCTCCACGTTCTTCCTGGCCCTGCTGGGACTGGCCCTCTGGTATCCTGTCAGGTTTATGGATACCGGGACAAACAACCTGCTTTTTATTCTGGCAGGGTATGGCATGTCGGGTGCAGTGATGCTTCTTCTCTGGCTCACAATTACGCATTTCTTCCTGCGAAATTTTTTTCCCGGCATACAGGATTACCCTGTGTATCTGAATGAATCACTGAGATGGAAGGTGGTTGGCGGGGCTCTGGTATATCTCATCATTATCCTGGTTTATTACCTGACAATGACCTGGCACCGCCTGCGGGAAAAAGACAGGCAGGAAGCCAGACTGGAAGCCCTGGTAAAGGAATCAGAGCTGAAAATGCTGCGTTCACAGATCAATCCTCATTTCTTATTCAACAGTCTTAACAGCATCAGTGCCCTTACACTGACCGATCCTGGAAAAGCAAGAAATATGGTGGTCAGGCTGTCGGAGTTTTTCAGGTATTCCCTTGATCATAAACTGGATGACGAGTCGACCCTGGAGGAGGAACTGCATCACATTGAAAACTACCTGGCCATGGAACAGGTGAGGTTTGGGGACCGGTTGGTGTTCACCAGGGAGATTCCCGGAAGATGCATGAAAATGAAACTTCCTAACCTCATTTTGCAGCCTCTGTTTGAAAATGCCGTCAAGCACGGGGTATACCAGAGTACGGAACAGGTGGAGATCAAATTAACAGTCCGGTGTGATGAAAACCGTCTCCGGCTTAAGCTCAGCAACCACTATGACCCGAATGTTCCTGCGGCCGGACGCCGGGGTATCGGGCTGAGCAATATTGCCCAGCGGCTGGAACTGAAATACGGCCGGGAAGGGCTGATGGGCATTGAGAGGGATGAACGGATATTTATAGTTACTTTGCTGATACCCCAATCTTCATGAAAACGGAAAGAAAACTCAAAACCCTGATCATTGATGATGAGGAACCTGCCAGAGAAATCCTCAGACATTACCTGCGCGATCATCCTTCTGTAGAAATTATCGGAGAGTATACCGACGGTTTTACCGGATTGAAGGCCATTCAGAACCTCCGGCCTGATCTGGTGATCCTGGATATTCAGATGCCCAAACTCACCGGACTGGAAATGTTGGAGCTCCTGGATGAATGGCCCGCGGTAATCTTTGTAACAGCCTACGACCGGTATGCAATCCGGGCTTTTGAACTGAGTGCGGTGGATTACCTGCTGAAGCCTTTTTCGGAAGAACGCCTGAAGAAGGCGGTGGATAAAGCCGTGCAGCGGACCGGCGGCCCGAATGCCGGCGATGAAGTGCACGGTTTGATGAATGTGGCCAGGGAACAGGTAAAGAATATTGAACGGCTGGTGGTGAAGGCAGGGTCGCGTATCCATATCCTTTCGCTGGATGCTATCCGGTATTTTGAAGCGGTGGACGATTATGTGAAAATACATACCGGGAAAGAGCGGTACATGAAAAAAATGACCATGAAATACCTGGAAGACCGCCTGGACGGGAAGGAATTCATCCGTATACACCGTTCGTACATTGTGGCAGTGAGGGAGATACGGAGTATTGAAAAATATGGCAGGGAGAGCTATATAGCCCTGTTGCACGGAGGAGAAAAGCTCAGCATGAGCCAGGGGGGAATGGAAAGGCTGAAGGAGGCCATGACAATATAGCCGTTATTATCCCTATCCCGAAGCTTATTGGTCGGGGTGGTTCTTTTTCATCCTATGACCGGATCCTTTTCCAAATATCTTCCGAATATGAACTGTTGCGACAATCGGTAAAAAAATCTGATTACTTTTACATGAAAAGGTCTCTGCAGCGAACTGACAGGACACAGATTAGAAAACCATGAACAGAAAGTGTCTGACGGTGGATCCGGCAACCGCATTTTCAGCAATTAACTGGCTGTCGGTACTGGCGGCAGTCATTGCAGCCTTTGTGCTGGATATGTTCATTGGCCCGGATGCCGGTACGGCAGCCGGATTTCTGGCAGGATTGCTGGTGGGACTGGCCCTGGGTTGTTACTTCATTTGGCATAAACTACCTTTTTACACGCAGGTCATTTGTTCTTTTCCTGATCGATGCAGGATATTATGTCCTTTTGTTCCCTGTCATGGGCATTATTCCGGGGGCATGGTAGATCCGGGGAATGGAGGGCGAATAATTGTTATATTTGTTGACTGACTTTTTCAAGCGCCTTCCATGAATGATGCCTCATCGTCTGATTCCTGCTGGTTCTCCCATGTGGAACGGCGCAATGAATATCCCCTGCCGGTTTATTTGCACCAGCCCACCGGGATAGCCGGCGGAACCGGTCCCACGGGCAGCATCAAAGCCCGTTCCAGACGGGTTTTGATCCCCCGCAGCCGCTTTGCTTCACGTGTGCATAAAGCCGGAGCGATTCTCCGGGTGACTTTTCTTTGCATCGCTGTTTTCTGGCTGATCATGGGCCTGACGGCTGATAAGGCTGGCAGCGGAATCGTGGCTTTCCTCCTGATTTTAGCAGCGGGAAGCCTGTTGATGCACTTTCTTTACCGGTTGACGGGTGTAAGGTCAAAAGTTTCCGTATACAGAAAACATCCGCAAATCCGTTCCCTTATCCGGGAAGGATACCGGCCCGGTTCGCATCCTTTTTTTTCCACTACCCCTTTCGGATGGATATGGATGGCTATTAAAAGAACCGTGATCTGAAAATCTTTATCTGTTTGAACAAAGGTCTCGTTTCCGGTATAATCCGGGGCAAGAGGGTGTGAAGCTTTTCTCAGAGAAGGGCCTTTACGAAATAGTATGTCATGGCAAGGGAAGCAGCCAGCTTAAGGCCGATCCCCAGAAAGAAGCCCATCAGTGATCCCAGCCCTGCCACAATGGATTGACGGCTATCGGCTCCGCGCATGGCTTCGCCGGCAATAGCCCCGATCAGGGGACCCAGGATCAGACCGATAGGAGGGAAAAAGAAAATCCCCACCACCATACCGATGGTGGCTCCCCACATTCCCGCTTTGGTGCCTCCGAAACGTTTAGTACCCCATATGGGAACGATGTAATCGAGCACTGTTACCACAACGGCTACCATGGCCATGATCACCAGAAAGCGGGTGCTGAAATCGGCCCAGCGGGTGAAGTGGGCCAGGAGCAATCCCGCGTAACTGAGGGGAGGGCCGGGAAGAACAGGCAACACGCATCCCAGCAATCCTATGATCATCAGTGCAATAGCCAGGGTCAGAAGAACATAGTCCATGAACAAGAATATTTGAAAGGAAAAGACAGGAATTTTCTCCGCATGTTTTTTTTCTTACAGGTAGATCAGTAAAAATGCCAGAGGGATGAGTATTCCAACGGCAGTGAGCCAGGCCCCTCTGCCGGTAATTCCTTTTTTCCCTTTGACCATAAACAAACCGGTCATGGCCAGCACAATAAGGGCTCCGGCGAACAGATCGGAAAACCAGGTCCATAACCTTACCGGATTGTAATGGAGAAAATTCACTTCGTGAAATACGGGCCTTCTCCTGATACTTTCCAGAAGCCCCTGGCCGGTTTCCAGGTCGAACAGGACCGATCCGCCCCGGATAAAGACTTTCATCGACTGATCATCGGGGAAATAGAAGTTCTTGAAATTCCTTTCCTCCCCGATCTGTGCCATAATATTCCGCACATCGTCGCGCGAAAGCTCATACACATTTTCCGGGAATTTCACCTGCACAGCCCGGTTCTCGATGATATAATTGGGATTCCATTCATCCAGGTGATTGAGGGCAATTCCCGATAATCCATAGACAATGGTGGCCCCGAAAAAAAGATAACCGAAATCACGGTGGATGATCCGGATCCATTTTCTCCAGTTGAATTTCATGCCGGTGATTTATTCTTCAATTTCCCTGTATTCCAGACAGGTCACCGAATAAAATGACAGGTGATCGCTGCCGCTCTGGGCCAGTTGTTCCCGGTACCGGGCGATCTGCTCTTCTGCTGCGGTATGGGTTCCCTGGTCGGCGGCTTCACTAAGCTGGCTGCTCTCATCATGCGAGCCTGCCGATTCTGCTCCGGTGTGGATTTTTTTATCCTCGGCCAGCTTCTCACCCGATTTGATCTCTTCTTCCCATTGCCGCAGGTAGGTTTCGTCAATCCGCAGTTCTTTCATTTCTCCAATTACTTCTACCGTACTTCCTTCCAGTTCCACAGGGAAAGTTCCCATGTTCTCGTTCACATCGATGCGGATCCGGTTTTCGGGTGTCCGGTCAATGAGGAACATTCTTTTGCCTGTTTCCTTGCAGACATGCTGGACCATCCCGGTGATCTTCACCGTACTGCCTACATACTGATCAGCCTGGGCCAGGAGATCGGGAATGCTTACTTCCGTGACCTCCGTGGCGGAGGGTTCTTTTTTCTTTTCCCTGTTCTGGCAGGCGGTGCCGAGAACCAGACTGAGCAGAGCGAATGCAACTATTTTTTTCATGCTTTCAGATTTTGTGATTTGAATGGCTTAACAAATATATTTATTCTTCCGGTTTTTTCGGAGGATCCGGGTTACCTTGATTCTTTTCCTTTTCTTCTTCTTTCACTTCTTCTTTCACTTCTTCTGCCTTGAATCCCGTATCCAGGATCACTTTCCTGAGCTTGCCGGGATCGGTTTTCCAGTTTTTATACTCAATGGTAATGAGGTTTTTTTCCAGATCAAAGTTCAGGTCGGTTACCCCTTTTTCAAAAGCCAGACTTTTGGTAAGAGTTTGGACGCAATCTTCGCAATGCATATTGGAATGGAAGGTAACGGTAAGTTTTTCCTTCAGGGGTTTCTGGGAATACCCCGGCATAGGCAGCATAAGCAGGGCAACCAGTGCGAGCGTTGTGGTGAATCGGGTTTTCATGTTAAATGGTTTTAAATGTTAAACATATGAAACATTCTTCCAGTCCGGGTTATCAGTCAATATGGATCCTGATACCTGCATAGATCTTTCTTCCTTCAATGGGGCCCCATACCATAGAGGCATCGAAGTAGGGACCGAACGGGTCATCCCAGGCCAGAATGGGATCGGCTTGGCGGAAATTCCCCAGGTTTTCCGTTCCGAGATAAATATTCCAGTAACGGAAACGGCGGGTGATCTGTGCGTTGATAACGGAGTAGGGATTGAACCGGTCGGGGCGTCGGTACTCAGGCGGGAATCCGTCGGTGGGTGTCAGCCTGCCTCCTCCGTTGTACTGCCAGGTGAAGTCGCACTGCCATTTGCTCAGGCGGGTGGCGTAGCTCAGGTTCACCAGTCCTTTGTGCCGTTTTACCAGAGGCTTCTCCACCAGTTCATCATCGATCGTGGTTTTTACATCATTCAGCCGGTATCCCAGCACCACATCGAATCGTGTAAACGGGCTGGCATTGAGGTTAAGTTGCAGGCTGTTCGACCAGGAAGGGCCCTGCAGATTATAAATGTAGATAGCAGACGGATCCCGGTAAACATCCACCACCACCTGGTTCTGGAAATCGGTCCGGTGGTATTCCGCGCTGAAGGTCCACTCGGTTCCCAGCACAGGGAAGCGCTGGCTGAGGGTAAGTCCGTAGTTCCAGGCTTTTTCCTGCCCGGGGTTCTCCTGTACCTCCACTACCCTGGAACTGGCCAGAAGGAAGGAATGCTCAGCAAACACATTAGCCGTCCGGAATCCCCGGCCTGCCGATGCTCTGAGAGTGGCGGATGGCGTGATATTTGTCCGGAGATGTAACCGCGGTGTATAGAATAATCCCCATTGATTATGCCAGTCGGCCCGGATGCCTGTCATGAGGGTAAAGTCTTCCCGGGGCTTCCAGGTATACTGAAAAAATATTCCCGGAATGGTTTCCGTGCGTTGATAGGGATCATGGTTCACTTTTTCGTCGAACCGGTCGTTCATCAGGCTGATGCCGGTACGGTATTCGTGTCGGGTATCGCCGATAAACGACTGGAAGATCAGGTTCATATACAGGCTGTTCTGACGGCCCTCGTAGGTATTGAATCCATACAGGGATGACTGACGGTGGTGGCTGTAATGGGTAATGAAACCCAGGCTGGTGGCGTGCCTGTTCTGGAATACAAATCCGGTTTTATTGTAACCTTCCACCCGCAGGGTATTCAAACTGATCCCGTATCCGTTAGCCGGTCCGGAAGGCAGTTCGGAGTTGTAACGGAGTTCACCCCCGGTTCTTTCTTCACCCAGTACGGAAAAACCAAACCGGGTTTCCAGTCCACGGGTTCCCTGGTATTTCCAGCGGTTCATCAGGTTGTACTGCTTCATCAGGGGCATATCGATGAACCCGTCGCCGTTGATGTCGGAGGAATGGTCCTTCCGTTCTCCGTGGGCAAGGACCATGGTGCTCCATTTGTCCGATAGCTTCACGGAGGAGTTCAGATTGGCCTCGGCTTTCCGGAAATGGTTGGCATAAAAGTTCAGGAAGAATTTTTCACTGTCTTCCGGTTTCTTATACTCGATATTGATCTGGCCTGTAACGGATTCGAAGCCGTTGACCACCGAGGAGGTGCCTTTTGATACCTGGATGGATTCCATCCAGCTTCCGGGTACATAGGCCAGCCCGAAGGTACTGCTCAGTCCCCTCAGATTCGGGATGTTTTCGGTCATCATTTGTGAATACACTCCTGCCAGACCCAGCAGTTCGATTTGTTTGGCCCCGGTCAGGGCGTCGGTATAGTTCACATCAACTGTGGCGCTGTTTTCGAAGCTTTCGGAAAGGTTGCAGCATGCTGCCTGTTGCAGACCGGCTCCACTGATCACCTGGGTGTGAATGGGACTCATCCTGTCCAGGTGGCTTCCTTTCTGTTTTCCGTGGATGGTGACCTCATCGAGGGAAAGCTCGTTGAGCAGGTATATCTCAATGGGTTCGAACGGTTCGTGAACATGCACCGTGTCGGAGATGTAACCCACATAGCTGAAAACCAGTATGTGGTCGTGAGTGCCTTCCTTCAGGATCTCAAAATAACCGTTTTTATCGGTTACGGTTCCCCGGGTGGTATTCATCCAGTAAACGTTAACTCCTGTCAGGGGTACGGGCTGTTCATTTTCCATTTTTTCATACACATATCCTTTCAGGAATTGTCCGTGGGAGATGGCTGTGATCCCTGACAGCAGCAGGGAGATTAATATTCTGATGTTCATGGTGTTTTTTCCTTCAGCAATAAATAAATAAGTGAAACAAACAACAAAGCCGGTTTTCCTGGTATTCAGGAATGCTTATGCTGCTGAAGGGAAAGGGATCTTTGGCTGATGCATGAAGAGGACGAGTTCCCGCCCGCTCAGCCTGGGCGGAGATTCGCTGACGAAAAGGGTTTGATATGGGTGGCCGGTCTGGCCATCCTGCCGGGGAAGCGTGATCAGCAGGATCAATCCCTGCGAGGTGGGAGGCATGGTCCGGTCTGGCCGGGATGTATCATAATCGGAATCCAGAACCAGGTATACCGGGTAGGTTGAGCAGCAGGGAACGGGACTGAAAACCGTTTGATCATCGACGGGTCTGGTGGCCGGTGTTTCCGTGCAGCATGATCCGTGGTGATTGCAGCAGTTTTCTTCCGGATATTCCCAGAGGATGGATGTTTGCTGCAGGCTACGGCAATGGTGGGCATAAAAAAAGCTTCCTGCGGTAGCCGCTGCCAAGAACAGGGCTATGACCAGAGACAGGATATGCCGGAACTTTTTCATGATGATGCGGGCAAAAATATAAAAAAATTGAAATCCGGCATGGTGTTGGGGTGGCTATTCCGGAATGCGCCTGAAAAAAGAATGTTCTTTGTTTTTTCTGTCGTCAGGTAGTAAGTGCCGGCAGTGCGAACAGGTTCCGCACAGCCCGCGTCCCTGATCAGTTGTTTTACCGGGTACAAACAGCATTACCAATTTATACAGGCTGTATATGGCTGCCGTTGCAACAAGCACACAGGTAATTGCTTCCTGTAATGAAAAAGTGCCTGTTAAAATGATTTCTAAATTTCTCATGGTTTCCTAATCGCTCAAAAGATCAAGCTTCCTATCTGGTATACGGCAAAAGAGACCAACCATGCCAGGGTTGTGGTATAAACGACCATGAACAGGGCCCACTGCCATTTGCCGGTTTCTTTTTTCACTGTTGCCACCACAGCCACACAGGGGAAATAGATCAGAATGAATAGAAGGAATGACAGGGCGGATAATGGATTGTACACTTTTTCCCCCTTTTGGGAACCGGATTCATATTTTTCTTCCTTCAGTTTGCTGATGAGGGTTTCATAATCGGATCCTTCCTGGGTTTCTGTCTGGTGCAGCACGCCCAGTGTGCTGACCACCACTTCCTTGGCGGCAATACCGGTTAGCAGGCTGACGCCCATTTTCCAGTTGAATCCCAGGGGGCGCAGGGCGGGTTCAATTAAGCGGCCTATTCTGACAATATAAGGTTCCGCAGTTTTTTCTGCACTTCCGGGCGTTTTTTCCGTTTCGCCGGTTTTTGTTTCTTCCGGCATAGTCTCGGCCGTTCGGATGGCCACTATGCTGCTTGTTTCTGCGGGTTGCGGGGGGCGTGGATAATATCCCAGGGCCCAGATCAGTATGGAAGCCACCAGGATCACACCTCCTATTTTTTTCAGGTATTGTTCTCCCTTGTGCCACATATGTTTCAGCAGGCTGCGGATGGTTGGGACCCGGTAGGGTGGAAGTTCCATGACAAATGGGGCTTCCTGGCTGCGGAAGATGGTTTTGTTGAACAGCACGGCCGTACCAGCAGCCAGGATAATCCCGGTCAGGTAGATAGCAAAGAGCATCAGTCCGGGAAATTGAGGGAAAAAGGCTCCGATCAGCAGGATATACACCGGCAGGCGCGCGCTGCACGACATGAACGGGTTGATCAGAATGGTCAGCAACCGGTTCTTGGGGTCTTCAATAGTACGGGTAGCCATGATGGCGGGCACGTTGCAGCCGAAGCCCATGATGAGGGGGATGAACGATTTACCGTGCAGACCGATGCGGTGCATGATCTTATCCATGATAAAAGCGGCCCGGGCCATATAGCCGGTGTCTTCCATTAATGAGATGAAAAAGAAAAGGATCAGGATGTTGGGGAGGAACACAATCACGCTGCCTACCCCGCCGATGATCCCGTCGATCAGCATGTCGTGCAGGGGGCCTGCAGCCATATGCCTGTCAATGAAGTTACCAATGAGCGAAACCAGATTGTCGATCCATAGCATGGGGTACTTCCCCAGCCTGAAAGTGCTGAAAAAGGTGATGAACATGAACAGCAGGAAAAACGGGAACCCCAGGATCCGGTGGGTGAGGATACGGTCTATTCCTTCAGTGATCCGGTTATGGCTCAGGAGGGGCTGGTGCAGTGTTTCCCTCAGGGCTCCGGCAATGAATCCGTAGCGGGCATCGGCAATGACGGTTTCGGAATCCTCCCGGAAAATTTTTTTCAGCCGTTCCATTTCATCAACGGCAGTTTTTCTAATTTCCTGATAATTCGGAAAGGGAGTAAGGGTAATGAATACCGACCGGTCGTTTTCAAGCAGCTTAATGGCATAAAACCGGGAGGAAACCTTGTCGGTCAAATTCTTGTTTTCCCATATTTTATTCTGGATCTTTTCCAGGGAGGCTTCCACTTCCTGACCGTAATTTATGTGAACATGTCTCACCACCGGGTCTTCGTCGGAATATACCTCAATGATCTTGTCGAACAGATTCCTGATACCCCTTCCGCGCGAAGCTACGGTAGGAACGATGGGGATGCCCAGTAGTTTTCCCATGGCTTCGTGATCAAGCCTGGCCCCCCTTCTGGCCATATCGTCGTACATATTCAGGGCCATGATGGTACGCACGTCCATGTCGATGAGCTGGGTGGTGAGGTATAGGTTTCTTTCCAGGTTGGACGCATCCACCACGTTGATCACGATATCAGGCATTTCCTGCAGAATATGCTTCCGCACAAACAGTTCTTCGGGAGAATAGGCCGAAAGGGAATAGGTTCCCGGCAGGTCGGTAATATGAAACGTATATCCCCGGTGACGAAAAACGGCGGTTTTGGAATCCACCGTCACTCCCCCGTAGTTTCCCACCCTTTCCCTGGAACTGGAGGCATAGTTGAACAGAGTGGTTTTTCCCGAGTTCGGGTTGCCCACCAGGGCTACCTGTATGTTTTTTCCTTTTTCGCGTGCCGAATTCCTGAGGTGTTCTTCGGTAAACACCCCGTTATAGGGAGTGAGGTGTTCTTCACGGGCTTCTTTTTCTGTAATTACCTCGATCAGTGAGGCTTCACTTCTGCGGAGGGAGACTTCATAGTCCATGATCCGGTATTCCACCGGATCATTCAGGGGTGCGTTTCGTACTACTTTCACCTTCTTCCCCCTGACAAACCCCATTTCAATGATCCTTTTGCGAAAAGTTCCCCGTCCTTTCACCTTGACAATGATTCCTTCTTCTTCTACCTTAAGATCCGACAGCTTCATGTTTGATCGGGTTACTCTTTCATCGAAAGTGCAAACGTACAGATTCTGTTTATTTTCCCCAATACCTATTTATAGTGATTTTAATCAGGTTCTGCCGGAATGGAGGAAAGGATTTTGCCCCGGGCCGGGTTTGTATTTTGATGAAAAAATTAACTACATTGAATGCTGAACCAAAATTTGTGCAGATGAAAGATCAGGTGAATGCTGCTTTTCAGATTATTCCAGGACCCGGGAACCTGGACATGTACCGGCTGATCGACAGGGCCATTTCGGTCATCATCACGTCGGGGATGCGCTATCGTGTATGTCCGTTTGAAACCGTGGTGGAAGGTCCTCTGGATGAGGTACTGCAACTGGTACCTGAAATACTGGAGGCCCTGTATTCCGAGGGGGTGGAAGATGTGCTGAGCTTTGTGAAAATCCAGTCGCGAAAGCAGGGGAAAGTGACCATCGAAGAAAAGATGGCCGCTTATGATGGAGAGTAGATCATCCCGCAGGTTGTCAACCCGGATAATACCTGAAGGCAAGGTATAACATATTCACCTGAAGACAGGTCTTCAGGAATATAGTGTTTTGAGAATCGGGCGAAATGCCGGAGGGACCCTATTCCTTTCGGTCCTCCAGGTCGTCGAATTCAACGTTGGTGTAGTTTTCGGTCAGGGCCGTTTCTTTTTCCTCATCCTGCCTTTCTGCCGGTTTTCTCGGTTCCCGTTCCACAGGTTCGGGGCGGTTTTCCTTAATGTACTCCACCGTTTCCGTCAGGGCATCGGCAAACTTGTCGAAGTCCTCCTTGTACAGGAATACCTTGTGTTTTTCATAAAATGATTTTCCGTCCCGGTTGAACCTCTTTTTACTCTCTGTGATGGTAAGGTAGTAATCATCATTTCGGGTGGCCTTTACATCAAAGAAATACGTTCTTTTTCCGGCACGCACAACTTTCGAATAGATCTCTTCCTGCTGCTGGTGGTTTTCAAATCCTTCTTTTTTCTCAGTTCCTTCTTCCATCATTGAAATATTTTGTGGTCCTATACTTTAGTTGAAACCAAATGTATAAAAATATTTTTGATATGATTGTCTATCTCCGGGTAAAATTGGGATAAATTTTACGGAACAGGTTTTTTTTTAGAATGTATATAAATTATTTCGGCTTACGACCGTATTCAACAAATATGGGGTATGTGGGTTTTAAAACAGCCAATTTTAAGCTACCTTTGCCTTCTGACCGAGAAAAACCGTTCTTTCCATGTATAGCAGAAGGTTATTAAGGATCAAGGTGATGCAGGTGCTTTATGCTTATCTGAAAACCGAATCGCCCTCGCTTTCTCACTCCGAGAAAGAATTGTTACACAGCATTAAGAAAAGTTATGACCTGTATCATTACCTTTTGCTGCTGGTCATTGAAGTAAAAAATTACGCACTGGAACGTATTGAACTGGCCAGAAACAAGAAAAGACCCACCTACCAGGATCTTCATCCCAATACCCGTTTTGTTGATAACAGGATTATCCTCCAGCTCGAAGAAAGTACCGAATTAAGAAAGTATACGGAATATACCGGAATAAGCTGGGTACAGTATCCCGAACTGATCAGGAAACTGTATCGGGATATGCTGGATAAAGACTGGTACCGGAAATATATGGATGGCGATGAACCCGATTATGCGATAGACCGGGAACTGATTGTTCATTTTTACCACGATCTGGTACTTGGTTCCGATGAATTGTCGGGCGACCTGGAAGAGCAGAGCATTTATTGGAATGATGAACTGGAATTTGTGGTGGGAATGATCATAAAAACCATCCAAAAATTCAGAGCGGCACAGGGCGGAAACGTCCGGTTGATGGCCATGTATAAAAGTCCGGACGATGCGGAGTTTACAAAACGGTTATTCAGAAGATGCCTGGTGCATTATGATGAATACCTCAAGCTGATTGAAACCTATTCCCATAATTGGGATATCGAGAGAATCGCTTATATGGACAACCTGCTGATGGTAATGGCCATAACCGAGATAACAGAATTTCCCGAAATACCGGTCAGGGTGACCTTTGATGAATACATAGAAATAGCGAAATATTACAGTACGGAACGCAGCAGCCATTTTATCAACGGGGTACTCGATAAAATCATTCATCACCTCCGCGAGGAAAAGAAAATTATCAAGAAAGGCCGGGGCCTGATAGGCGAAGTATGATAAAATCCGGGTTGCTGGGATATGAAAAATGTATTTACTTTGCAAAGATTCCATGAAGATCTGAACCATGCGATCTATTGTCTTTTGCCTGTTGATCTTTTTGAGCTATTCCTGCTTTCGGGCGGAAGGGGGAAAAGGCGGGGAAGATACAAAAGATGAAACAAAACCGCCCGTGCTGGAATTTGCCAGGCTTACTCACCATTTCGGAGATGTAAACCAGGGGGAAAAGGTGGCATGTCGGTTTACCTACCGGAATGCAGGCGGAAGCGATCTGGTGATACACAGTGCCGTTGCCAGCTGCGGTTGTACCGTCCCTTCTTTCAGCAGGGAACCTTTGCCACCGGGCGGAGAAGAATCCATGGAAGTGGTATTCGATACTGCCGGAAGGTCGGGGAAACAGGTGAAAACCATTTATGTAAGAAGTAATGCTTCGAATAACCCGGTGGTTCTGACCATTCATGCCAAGGTGGTATTGAAGTAAACAGATAAATCAAATATTCACCAAATCATTAAAAGAAATGATCCATCAAGTTTTGAGCATGTTGTTATTTGCTCCGACCACCGAGGAGCAGAACCCTTTCATGACATTTTTACCGTTGTTGCTGATTATCCTGGTGTTTTATTTTTTCATGATACGCCCTCAGGTAAAAAGGCAGAAAGAACTGCGTACTTACCGTGAATCCCTGAAGAAGGGAGACCGTATCGTTACAACCGGCGGGATATACGGAAAAATAGCCGATATCAACGGGAATGAGATACTGGTAGAGGTGGCCGACAAGGTGAAAATCAAGATCGATAAGAGCGCCATCCTGAAAGATCCCTCGGATATCGGTGCCCAGAAATAATTCTTTCCGATTACCGGAAAGTAACCATCGGTTATGTCGGGATCTTCAGTGCTTAAGAAAACATTCAGGTGTTTCCTGAAAGTCAGGCAACTGAAACTCAATCAGAGGGTATTGATTTTTGGTTTTTTCCTGATATTAAGCACGGTGTTCTGGTTCCTCAACGAACTGAACCAGGTTGCGGTGACAGAACTCAGTTTTCCGGTCAAGTACATCAATATGCCCCGCGACAGGGTGCTGGTGAACGATCTTCCCCAGGAACTCCGTTTACAGGTGCAGGCTCCGGGGTATACCCTGCTTAGGTATAAACTGAGCAAGCGCCAGGTACCTATCACCCTCAATATCGAGAGCTACAATTTCAGTTACCTGTCAGGAACCGAACCGCCCAGGTATTATCTTCTTTCAAGAACCATCAGGGAAAGCCTTTCCAGGCAAATGCTTCGGGAGGGGAATATCCTGAGCGTGGCTCCCGATACGCTGTTCTTTACTTTCGACGATATTGTACGTAAAAAAGTGCCTGTTATACCTGTGCTCGATATCCGGTATGCAAGGCAATTTCAGCTCAGCGGGGAAATATCATGTATACCTGATAGTGTGACAGTTTCAGGCCCCGGAGCAGTGATCGATACCTTCCGTGTGGTCCGGACCCGGCCAGAAAAACTAACTGATGTTGATCAAACAGTGGAGGAAACCCTGCTGCTTGAGGAAGTCCCGAATGTTAGGTTCTCACACCGCCGGGTATCCGTCCGGATTCCGGTGGAACAGTTTACCGAGAGCAGTGTTCAGGTGCCTATCCATGCGGAAGGGGTCCCCGACAGTATAACACTGAAGGTTTTTCCTTCCCGTGTGAATATTACCTTCATGGTGGCTCTCAGCAATTTCAGCAAGGTACAGCCGGCTCTGTTCAGGGTGGCCGTGTTCTTTCCCGAAGAGCCTGTTGAAAAGCTCAAAGTGCAACTGCTGAGATATCCCGATTACATCCGTTCAGTGAAATTCTCCCCCGAGCAGGTGGAATATATTATTGAGAAAAATTGATGCTGAAAGTCGGACTGACCGGTGGAATTGGGAGCGGCAAGTCAATGGTTGCCAGGATATTTGCTGTTCTCGGGATCCCGGTATTCGATGCCGATACGGAAGCAAAAACCCTGATGGAAACAGACCCTGTTCTGAAGGCTCAGTTAAAAGATGCCTTTGGAGAGGAGGTCTACCTGAACGGAATTCTCCAGCGTAAAAAACTGGCGGAAATGGTTTTCCCTGATGAGAACAAACTCAGATTACTTAACAACCTGGTGCATCCCAGAGTGCGTGATGTTTTCTTTGAATGGGTGGGCCGTCATGCAGAAGCTCCCTATGTGATCCATGAGGCTGCCATTCTCCTGGAAAGCGGATGGGCTTTCCTGTTCGACAGGGTGATTACCGTGGAAGCGCCGGAACCGCTTCGTATCAGGCGGGTAATAGAACGTGACGGAACTTCGGCCGGAGAGGTCAGAAGCCGGATGGAAAGGCAATGGACGGATGAGGAACGAAGAAAACATGCCGACCATGTGCTGGTAAACGATGAAAAGGAGCTGCTGATACCCGCGATTCTTGAACTGCATCGGTTGTTCCTGAATGAAAACCATAATACAACACAGTAAATCATGGGGAAATTTGGCAAATGGATAGGTGGAGGTCTGGGATGGGTGCTTTTTGGCCCCCTGGGGGGACTGGCAGGATTTGCCCTGGGCGCCATCTTTGACAATGCCGATGTGCAGACTCTTCAGCAGGAGGGACGGACTACCCGGGGTGATTTTGTGGTGAGCTTCCTGGTGCTGGTGGCGGCTATGATGAAAGCCGACGGTAAGGTGCTGCGCTCCGAACTGGACTACGTGAAAAAATACCTGGTAACGGCTTTTGGTATGGAAGCAGCCCGTGAAGCTCTTGCCATGCTGCGCGACCTGCTGCGCCAGGATATACCGCTCCGCCAGGTGAGTATGCAGATCAGGCAAAATATGGATTATGCCTCCCGGTTGCAGCTTCTGCAGATGTTGCACGGAATATCCGCCGCCGACGGGCAGGTGCACCCGGAAGAGATACGGGTGATTAGGCTGGTGGCTCAGTATATGGGGATCAGTCAGAACGATATGGATTCCGTTATGGCCGTGTACGTGGTCGATACCGACTGGGCCTATAAAGTGCTGGGAATCGACCGGTCAGCAAACGATGAGGAGGTGAAGAAAGCCTTCCGGAAAATGGCTATGAAATACCATCCCGATAAGGTGAGTTATCTGGGAGAAGATTTTCAGAAGATTGCCCATGAAAAATTCCGGAAGGTGAATGAAGCCTATGAACAGATCAAAAAAGAGCGGAACATGGTTTAATTCGGGAGGTGGCTTTTGCAATCTGTCATTTATAGTATTATTTTTGTCTTTTCATAAAGAGCTCAACCATGGAATTCAAAGACATATTGGCTATATCGGGATATCCCGGATTATACAGGTTTGTTGCACAGGCAAAAAACGGGATCATTGTCGAATCATTCGATACCGGCAAACGAATGCATGCGGGAGCTCATTTGAAGGTAAGTTCCATGGATGATATCGCGGTTTTTACGCATGAAGGGGAAGCCAGACTGATTGAAATCTTCCGTAAGATATCCGAACTGGAGAACGGGGGCGAGGCTCCGGATCCGAAATCGAACAAAGATATCCTGTTTGCCTATTTTGAGAAGGTATTGCCCGAATTTGACCGCTCCAGGGTGTACCAGTCAGACATCAAGAAAATCCTGCAATGGTATAATATTCTTCTGAAGCATAACCTGCTGAATCTCGAAGAATCAGAGGAGGAGGAACAGAAGAAAGAACCGGAGGAGAAGGACAAGACTAAGCCCAAACCTTCCAAACCCGCAGGTTCTGCAACAAAAAAATCCACCCAGAAAAAGACCTCCTCGCAGGGGCAGAAAATCGCTTCTGCGGGCGGCGGACCGAAGCGAATGTCTGCTTCCACCAAGAACAAGTAAAGGAGGGTGCATGGATAACAGGTATTCCCTGAATCAGCGTGCATTTCTTCCGCATGACAGGAAGGTGGAATCGTGGGAGTCGGTCAGACCATTTTTTGAGGAACTGGCGAAACGGAAGATAGCCACACCCGTTCATCTGGAACGGTGGCTGGCCGACCGCAGTGCCCTGCTTTCCTGGATGGAAGAGGAGCTGGCCTGGAGGTACATCCGCATGAACTGTGATACTACACGCGAGGAACTGGCCCGCCATTATGAGCAGTTCATCACCGGGATCGAGCCTCATATTCATCGGTATACCCATCTGTTCGATAAAAAACTGGTTAACAGTCCCCATCTGTCACGGCTCGATAAGAAAAAATACGCTGTATTGATCAGGGCTGCCAGAAAAAGAATGGAGCTTTTCCGGGAAGAGAACATTCCCCTGCTGGCCGAACTGCAGGTGGAAGAGCAGGAGTACGGGAAAATGATGAGCGGGCTCACCGTGTTTTACCGGAACCAGGAATACACCCTTCAACAGGCGGCTAATTTTTTACGGGATCCCGACCGTGAGGTGAGAGAAACTGTATATCGGCTGATACAGGAACAGAGAATTTCGAAAGCATTCCCCCTGCAGGATCTGTTTACCCGGCTGGCCCGGAAAAGGTACAAGATTGCACTGAATGCAGGTTACAGGAATTTCCGGGATTATCAGTTTGACAATCTGGCCAGGTTTGATTACCGTCCGGAAGACTGCATGCAGTTCCATGAAACGGTTCGGCACGAAGTGATGCCTCTGGTGGACCGGATACTTGACCGGAGGAAAGAACAGCTTCGGTTGAATGAACTACGGCCCTGGGATATGGATGTGGATTCTGCCGGGAAACCGCCGCTGGTTCCTGCTTCCGGATCGGACGAGCTGTTGCAGAAAACCATAGCCTGTTTTTCGCAGGTTCGTGAAAAATACGGTTCGATGCTGAAGCAACTGGCCGAAAGAGGGTTTCTCGATCTGGATTCGAGAAAGGGGAAAGCTCCCGGCGGATTCAATTACCCGCTGTATGAGTCGAATGTCCCCTTCATCTTCATGAATGCCGCCGGGAATCTCCGTGATCTGGAAACCCTGGTGCATGAAGGCGGACATGCCATTCATTCGATCATGACTTCCCGTCTCGAACTGATCGATTTTAAGGAACTGCCTGCCGAAGTAGCCGAGCTGGCTTCGATGTCGATGGAACTCATCAGCATGGAACACTGGGATGTGTTTTTCCCCGACGAGGGTGACCTGCGCAGGGCCAGGATCCATCAGCTCGAGGGAGTGGTACAGGTACTCCCGTGGATTGCTGCGGTGGATCATTTTCAGCACTGGGTGTACCTGAATCCGGAGCATCAGGAAACGGAACGACTTACCGCCTGGAACAGGATATACCGACGTTTCAGTTCCGACAGGATCAACTGGAGCGGACTGGAAGAGCATTTTGTATATAGCTGGCAACGGCAGCTACATATTTTTGAATTGCCTTTTTACTATATTGAATACGGCATGGCACAGCTGGGAGCCATTGCCCTGTGGAAGCATTATAAAAACGACCCGGAAACCACCCTGGACCGTTTCGAATCAGCCCTGCGCCTGGGGTACACTGCTACCATTCCCGAGATTTATGCCACGGCCGGGATACGGTTCGATTTTTCGCCGGAGTATATCCGCAGTTTGCTTGATTTTGTGTGGAAAGAACTGCAATCACTCTACCTCTGAATTTCCTGCCTCCTTGTTTTTCGGACGAAGGTTCTTCTTGGCCTCTTCCCACAGAAGGTCCATGTCGTCGAGGTTCATATCTTTCAGGGAACGTCCCATTTCCCTGGCTTTTTCCTCCAGCCGGGTAAAGCGGTGTATGAATTTCTGGTTGGTGCGTTCCAGTGCGTTTTCCGGATTGATGCCGTAAAGCCTGGCGGCGTTGATCAGGGAGAAAAACAGGTCGCCGAATTCTTCTTCCAGCCTCTCCGGGTTTCCCGAGCCGATTTCTGACCTGACTTCGGCTATTTCCTCAGCAACTTTTTCCCACACATCTTCTCGTTTTTTCCAGTCGAAACCCACTCCCCGCACCTTGTCCTGAATACGGAAGGCCTTGATCATGGCCGGAAGGCTTCCGGGTACACCGCCCAGCACTTTCCTGTTCCCGTTCTTATCTTCGCTGATCTTCAGATGTTCCCAGTTTTCCTTTACTTCATCTGATCCGTTGACCCGGGTATCTCCAAAGACATGAGGGTGACGGTATATCAGTTTTTCACTGATGGAACGGGCCACATTACCGATATCGAAAAGATTTTTTTCCTCGCCGATTTTCGCATAGAATACAATATGCAGCAGCAGGTCGCCCAGTTCCTTTTTCACCTCTTCATAATTGTTATCCAGGATGGCGTCGGCCAGTTCATAGGTTTCCTCAATGGTTAGCGTACGCAGGGTTTCCATGGTTTGCTCCCTGTCCCACGGGCATTTCACCCTGAGTTCGTCCATAATATCCAGCAGTTCCTCCAGGGCTTTCAGCTTTTCTTTCTTTTCCATGATTTTTACATTTTCCTGTCAGAAAACCTGACACGTACCGTTGAGCCGACCTTCAGGTTCAGCAATTCGCTGGCATTTCCGTTATGAATGGCAATTTCCAGCAATCCCAGGCTGTTAAACAGGGCGAGCATTTCCCCTTCCGGGGCATCGGAATAGGTTTTACTGACCGTTTTGATCTTGAAATAATTGCTTTGAACGAGGATTTCATAGGGGCGCTCCCTGCTCACCCGTCTGAACAGTTCTTCTGATATATTGGTAATGGCATTCCGGTAGGAATCGACGTAGATCACACTTCCGTTGATTACCGATTCGTCGATGGTGGCCCGTATGGGGGTGCGTTTTTCAAAGGTTTCCACAACTTCACCCAGTCTGGCGGGATCAGTCCCTTTCATCAGCTCACAGGCATAACCGGTCAGTTCAAGTACCTGTTCCAGGGGGGATTTATCGGGAGGATCGTTTACCGGTATCCTGATCACCTTTTCCGGCTCATCATGGAGCAGCAGTCCGAATATTCCGTTGTCGGCCGAAAGAAAGAAATGTCCTCCCGCACAGACAATGAGCCAGCCTTTTCCCGGTTTGGGCAATGCCTGTACCCCGATCAGATGCACCGTTCCGGGAGGGAAATGGAAACAGGAATTCCTCAGAACAAAGGCTGCCTGCGACAGGTTAAAAGGCGGGATCAGATGGGAGATATCCACCAGGGTAGCATCCGGGCAGGACGTCAGAACTTTGCCTTTTACTGCTCCTGTATAATAATCTTGCTGGTTCCAGTCGGTGGTGAGGGTGAGAACAGGCATTCAGATGGAAAAATATTGCATTTTGTTTTAAATGGTTCGGAAAAATGACCTTATTTTGCAGAAGCCAAAATTAATGAATTATATCGAATTCTTTTATGATGGAGAGAATCATATATCTTGAGGGGGTGGATCCGGTGCAGGTGTTCGGGGTGAATAATACCCTGCTGGGAAAGATCACGGGGTATTTTCCCAGGATACGCATCATTGCCCGGGGAAGCGAGATCAAAGCTGTGGGGGAGCAGGAAGAGCTGGACCGTTTTGAAGAAAAGATACAGGAACTGATCGATTATTTGCACCATCATAATCAGCTGACAGCGGAAGAACTTGACATGCTGATGCTCGATAATATCCCCCGTACTCCGGCCGGAAAAGCTGCAGAAAACGCGCTGTTGTACAATACTGCCGGCAAGCCGATCAGAGCACGTACTCCCAACCAGGAAGCCCTGATCAGGGCCTACGCGGAAAACGACCTGATTCTGGCTGTTGGACCGGCAGGTACCGGGAAAACCTATACTTCCATTGCTCTGGCGGTGAGAGCCCTGAAGAACCGGGAGGTAAAACGCATCATTCTTACCCGCCCGGCTGTGGAAACCGGTGAACACCTGGGATTCCTGCCGGGCGATATGAAAGAAAAGCTGGATCCGTACCTTCAGCCCCTGTACGATGCCCTGAATGATATGATCCCCTTCCGTAAACTGACCGGGTACCTGGAAGATTTCACCATTCAGATCGCACCCCTGGCTTTTATGCGGGGAAGAACCCTGGAAAATGCGTTTGTAATTCTTGATGAAGGGCAAAATGCCACCGTGAAACAGGTGAAAATGTTCCTGACACGCATGGGACAGCATTCCAAGTTCATTATTACAGGGGATGTTACCCAGATTGACTTACCCGACAAACAGCGATCGGGTTTGCTGCAGGCGATGAAGATCCTGATGAACATTCCCGGGATTACCACAGTGGAGTTCGGTCAGGAGGATATCGTGCGGCATCCCCTGGTACGGCACATCGTCAGAGCATATGACGATCTTGATAAAAAAGAAAAAAGTGAAGAATCCAAACCCGGAAAGAACTGACCCTCCTTTTAACGGAAGATTATGGAAAAAGCCCTGATAACAACGGATTTTAAATTTCCCGGACAAAAAAGTTTTTACAAAGGCAAGGTGCGGGATGTATACAATGTGGACGACCGCTTTCTGGTGATGGTGGTTACCGACAGGATTTCTGCTTTCGATGTGGTGCTGCCCCGCGGAATCCCGTATAAGGGGCAGGTGCTGAATCAGATAGCTGATAAGTTTCTGGATGCTACCGCCGATATTATACCAAACTGGAAAATCGGGGTGCCTGACCCCAATGTAACCATAGGTCATTTCGTTCAGCCATTTAAGGTGGAAATGGTTATCAGGGGCTATCTGTCCGGACATGCCTGGAGGGAATACCGGGCCGGCAAACGGGAATTGTCCGGAGTGCCTTTACCCGAAGACCTGAGAGAAAACGATCCTTTCCCGGAACCCATCGTTACTCCCACTACCAAGGCGGAATTCGGTCATGATCTGGATATTTCCAGGGAAGAAATCCTGAAGCGGGGCCTGGTCAGTGAAGAGGAATATGACCTGCTGGAAGTATATACACGCCAGCTGTATAAGCGAGGCAGCGAAATGGCTGCCGAACGGGGACTTATCCTGGTAGATACGAAATATGAATTCGGGAAAAAAGACGGATTGATTTATCTGATTGACGAAATCCATACCCCTGATTCATCGAGGTATTTCTATGCCGAGGGATACCGGGAACGGCAGGAGAAGGGGGAACCCCAGCGTCAGCTTTCCAAGGAGTTTGTGAGGGAATGGCTTATGGAAAACGGATTTCAGGGTAAAGAAGGACAGACGGCGCCCGAAATGCCCGATGCTTTCGTACGGCAGGTCTCTGATCGATATATTGAGCTTTACGAAAACATCACCGGCGAATCGTTTATCAGGGAAGATACCACCCACATAGAGAAAAGAATAGAAGGACGTATTCTGACTTTTCTGCGTGAGCAGTTATGACGCATCCTGAACCGGTAAACCGTTTTAACAGTACTTGTCAACAATATGACGCAGGTGGTGCTGCAGCACGGGCATTTCGGTGAATGGCCGATGTGAGAAACGTTTTTTCTCCTGCACCTCCGCCAGGGTTTCCTCGTCACCGGGTTTGAAGTGTAGCTGCTTTCGGGTTACTTTCAGCAGCAGGGGCATTTCTTCGAATACAAAACCGTATATTTCCCTGAGAAGTTTTTCCTGCTGGTCTTCCAGTTCGAGGATCTTCAGGGCTTCGCGGAACGCCTCGGTATGTTCGAACCCCCTTTCCTTTTTGAAGTACAGGTCTTTTCGTTCGTGGAACTGATGGATCAGCATAGGATCGAGCACCCGGGTCATATCAAGGGTGAATTCCATGAAACGGTGAAAAAGGTATTCTGAGGCTCCCAACCGGGTATCACTGAGCCGGGCCAGCAGGGCCCTGGTGCGGTGCCACTTCCTTAGTTTCCTGATGTGCTGGAACCGTTCCATGCCGGGATGCAGCAGATCGGCAGCCTGGTCAAGCGCATGCATGGCTTCGGTTTCGTCCATGCGGTCAATGTGTATTTCTGCTGCCTTGATCATCAGGTCGAAATCCACCATGTCGGGATATTCCTGGTTCAAATGATCCGTAATATATTTCAGGGCAGTTTCCCGGTTACGTTCTTCCAGCAGGTCGGCCATGGTCAGATGCAGGTTCCTGAAATAGGCATTATGCAAGGGAGCCTGTTTGATGATGTCATGCAGGTAGTCATGGGTTTCTTCCCATGATATACCGGGCTCTCTCCGCATGTAGGGGATCAGTTTGTTCATGCAGGTGACCAGGGCCGTATTTCCCGCTTCCAGGTATTCCCCGGCGAGTTTCTTCAGAAAACCAATGGCTGCTACGTATCCCTGTTTCTTCCTGATCCGGGTGGCCTCGATCATCAGCTGATGGACATCGGCGTCTGGGGCCTTGGTCATGTCCTTGTCGGGACGGCGGATTCCCAGATCCAGTGTGCCCTGCAACCGGGATCCTTTTCCAGACCTTTTCCGGAAAAATTTTCTGAAGAAGGAGATCATGGATAGGTTCTGTTGGATCAACTGAGGCAATTTAGTAAAAAATAGCGTTCTGGCAATGAGTCGGTCAAAGTGCGGTGTTTCAACAGGCAAAACAATCTATATTCTTTTTAAATAAACCGGAGAATCCTGTTCTTCCCGCTTTTTTTACTCAGAGTCATATGCCGTTGAAAGAGATGTATGTTATATAAAACTACCAGAAGGAGTCAATGGTTTGGTAATTTATATATTTTTAACCACCAAAATCGAATGAGGTCTGGACAGTCATATCCTTTTAAAACATTAAACAGCCTGTTATGAGGGTTCAGCGTATACCATCTCCCCATACAGAGAAAAAACCGGAGCCGGAAGTAGATCTGAGCCTGCTCGATCCTCTGATCAGCAAATATCGGAACAAAAAGGGGAATATGATCCCGCTTTTGCAGGGTGCGCAGGCAATATACGGTTATATACCGCGGGGGGCCTTTCTCAAAATTGCCCGGGAAACCGGTCTGCTGCTGAGTGAAATGTACGGCGTGGCCACTTTTTACGCTCAGTTCAGACTTCAGCCGGTGGGCAAATACATCATCCGGGTTTGTCACGGTACTGCCTGCCATGTACAGAATGCGGGTTCTATTACCGATGCCCTGAAGGAAGCCCTGGAAGTGAATGACGGAGAAACCACTGCCGACGGGATGTTTACCCTGGAATCTGTGGCCTGCCTGGGATGCTGTTCACTGGCTCCGGTGATGATGATCGGGGAAGAGACCTATGGCAAGCTGACCGGCCGCAACGCGGTGAAAGTGATCAGGGAGATCCGGATCAGAGAAAGCCGGGAAACCGATAAAACCAAGCAGTCATGACCACAGATCAGCCAAGGGTAATCGTCGGGCTGGGCAGCTGCGGGATTGCAGCGGGTGCTGCCCGGGTATATGAGAAAATCAGGAATCTCAGAGAAGCGGAAAATCTTTCCTTCAGCCTTGAAAAAACCAGTTGTGTGGGGATGTGTTACCGGGAACCCCTGGTCGAGATCATTGACGAAACAGGGTCATACCTTTACGGCAACATCGACGAAGACCGGGCCCTGGAAGTGATCGAACGGCACATCGTGCGGCATGACCCGGTGAGGGAATATATGGTCAGGACCGATCTGTTCCGTACCGTTGATCTGGATTTCCTGAAAGGACAGGTGAAAATCGCTTTGCGAAATTGCGGCATGATCGATCCGGAAGATATTACACAATATGAAAACCGTGGGGGTTACGAAGCCATCGCAAAAATTGCCCGGGAAAAAATTTCTCCGGAAAAGGTGATTGGCGAGATCATGGATTCGGGTCTGCGGGGCAGGGGAGGAGGAGGATTCCCTACCGGACTCAAATGGAGGTTTGCCAGAAACAACCCGGGGGATGTAAAATACATCATTTGCAACGCCGATGAGGGCGACCCGGGAGCTTTCATGGATCGTTCCCTGCTGGAAGGAGATCCGCATTCCGTGCTGGAAGGAATGATTATCGGGGCATATGCCATTGGTGCCTGTGAAGGGGTGATATACTGCCGTGCCGAATATCCTCTGGCCATCAAGCGCTTGAATATTGCCCTGGCCCAGGCAAGGGAGAAAGGATACCTTGGAAAAAAAATTGCTGGGATAGACGGTTTCGATTTCGACATCATGGTCAAGGAAGGTGCCGGCGCTTTCGTGTGCGGGGAGGAAACCGCTTTGATCGCTTCCGTGGAAGGAAAAAGGGGCATGCCGCGCAAACGTCCTCCTTTCCCGGCCGAATCGGGTTTATGGAAAAGCCCTACCAATATCAATAATGTGGAAACCTGGGCCAATGTGCCCTGGATCATCAACCACGGGGCGGCTGAATATGCCGCATACGGTACGGAAAAAAGCAAGGGTACCAAAGTATTTGCCCTTACGGGGAAGATCAACCGGGGGGGACTGGTGGAAGTGCCCATGGGGATCACCATCAACGACATTATTTACAAGCTGGGCGGGGGAATACAGGAAGGAAAAAAGTTCAAGGCGGTTCAGCTGGGCGGGCCTTCCGGAGGATGTATCCCGGCATATCTGGGCGATACCCCGGTGGATTATGAATCGGTCAATGCCACCGGCGCCATTATGGGATCGGGAGGTATGGTGGTGATGGACGAAACCACCTGTATGGTGGATATGGCAAGGTTCTTTCTCGATTTTACCCGGAAAGAGTCGTGTGGTAAATGCACCATGTGCCGCATCGGAACCAAGCGCATGCTGGAGATACTCGAACGGATTACCGAAGGAAAAGGAGAGGAAGGAGATATTGAAAAGCTCGAGGAACTGGCCCATCTGGTGAAAGAAGGTTCTCTGTGCGGTTTGGGACAAACGGCACCGAATCCCGTACTGACCACCATCCGGTATTTCCGTGATGAATACGAAGCCCACATCCGGGAAAAGAAATGTCCTGCTATAAGCTGCAAGGCACTCCTTACTTATACGGTCGATCCGGAGAAATGCACGGGATGTATGGTGTGTGCTAAAAATTGTCCGGTGAATGCCATCAGCGGAGAACGAAAGCAGCTCCATTTCATCGATCAGGAGTTATGCATAAAGTGCGGAGTGTGTTATACTAAATGTAAATTCGACGCCATTCTGTTAGATTGATAAATCTTTTCATTACGGTGAATGAAAACGGATTGAATTCATGGAAGAGATCAACGTCATACTGAACAACAAACCCGTAAAAGCCAGGGAGGGTATGTCGGTGCTGGAGCTGGCCCGGGAAAACGGATATACCATCCCCACTCTCTGTCACGATCCCCGCCTGGAACCGTTCTCATCCTGCTTCCTTTGCGTGGTGGAAATTGAAGGGATGAAGGGGCTGCAGCCATCCTGCTCCACCCGGGTGAAGGAAGGGATGGTTATTGTCACCGATAATGCAAAAATCCGGAAGGCTCGCCGAACGGTGCTGGAGCTTATGCTCAGCAATCATTTTGCCGACTGCATGGCTCCCTGCAGGCAAAATTGCCCCGCAGGCGTAGATGTGCAGGGTTATATTTCCCTGATTGAAAAAGGCCTGTACTCGGAAGCCATCGCCCTGATCAAGGAAGTGAATCCCCTGCCGGCCATTTGCGGACGTGTTTGTGTGAGGCCCTGCGAACTGGCCTGCCGGCGAAACCTGCTCGGTGAGGGAGCCCCTGTGGGAATCGATTACCTGAAACGGTTTGCCGCCGACCGCGATCTGGAAAGCTGCGACCATTACCGGCCTCCCGTGGCTCCTGCTACCGGGAAAAAAGTGGCTGTGATCGGAGGAGGCCCCGGTGGTCTTTCGTGTGCATACTTTCTGCAGCAAAAAGGCCATCAGTGTGATATTTATGAAGCTGCCCCCCAACCGGGAGGCTGGCTTCGTTATGGAATACCGGAATACCGGCTTCCGAACGACGTCCTGGACCATGAAATCAGCACCATCACCGAACTGGGCGTTCAGATATTCTGTAACCGGAAACTGGGAGAAGATCTTACTTACGAAACCCTCCAGGAGGAATACGATGCCGTGATCCTGACCATCGGCTCCCAGAAAGGAACCCTGGTAGGCTGCGAGGGGGAAGATGCCCTGAATGTGTTTCCGGGCATCGAGTTTCTCAGGAACATGGAGATGACCGGGCAGCGGGTGGATCTGCGTGGAAAAACCGTAGCCGTGGTGGGAGGGGGGAATACTGCCATGGATTGCTGCCGGACCTCGGTCAGGTGCGGAGCCGATAAGGTGTATGTGATTTACCGGCGTACCGAAAAGGAAATGCCTGCCAACCCCATCGAAGTGCATGAATCGAAACTCGAAGGGGTGGAATACCTTTTCCTGACAAATCCCAAAAAGATCAATAAGAACGAGAAGGGCGAGGTCCAATCCGTAACCTGCCTGAAAATGAAGCTGGGCGAGCCCGATGCATCGGGACGCCGGCGGCCTTTGCCTGTTGAAGGGTCGGAGTTTGATATTCCGGTAGATTATATTCTGGCAGCCATCGGGCAGAAAACCGATGTGGCTTTCCTTGACGAAGTCAACCGGGTTGCCCCCGTGCCCCTGAAGATCGACCGCTGGGGCAATATCGAAGCCGATCCACAGACCCTGCAAACGAATATCCCTTCGGTTTTTGCAGCAGGTGACGGGGTTACCGGACCCGCCACCATTATTGAAGCCATTGCCCAGGCAGGCAAAGCCAGCCGGTCATGCCACCAGTTCCTGACAGGCGAGCCGGTTGAACCCGCCGGGGAAGAATTCATCAGCCGGAAAGAGAATTTCCGTCCTCTGGTTCCGGAAGACCTGGCCGGGAAATATATGAAGCACCTGCGGAATGAAATGCCTACCCTCAGTCCCGACCGGAGGATGAATTTTAAAGAAGTGGAGCTGGGATATCCCGATGAAAAGGTAGCTGCTGATGAAGCATCCCGCTGCCTGGAATGCGGCTGTTATGCTTATTTTTCATGCGATCTGAAAAAATATGCCACCGAATACGGTGCCACACAGAAAGCATACGGGGGAGAGTTCCGGGAATATGAGGTGGATTTTTCTCATCCCTTTATTGAAATAGATAACAACAAATGCATCCTGTGTGCACGTTGTGTAAGGATATGCCACGAAGTGGCGGGAGCCGATGCGCTGGGACTGATAAACAGGGGATTCGATACCCTGGTGGTTCCCAGCATGGGAGGATCGCTTAACGATACCTTATGCGAGAGCTGCGGTTTGTGTGTTTCCACCTGTCCCACCGGTGCCATTACGGAAAATAAACCCTTCAAGCCAGGGCCGGTAAAAACCGAAACGTATACCATCATATGCCCATACTGTTCGGTAGGATGTACCCTGGATGTACATCATCGCGGAGGGTTCGTCATAGGGGTGGAAGGCGGGGAAGGACAGGCCAACCCCGAAGGAAATATTTGCCGCTATGGCCGGTTCGGCTATCCGTATATGAACGATCCGGAACGGATCACCACTCCGCTGCTCCGGCGGGGTAACGAATGGAAACCCCTTGGTTTTTCCGAGGCATTTCGCCTTATCGCTGAAAAAGTGAAGGAACATGCCCCGGAGAAAACAGCCCTTATGGGCGGGGCCAGGTTATCGAATGAAGAACAATATCTGATCCAGAAACTCGGAAGAGCCGGTGTGGGAACCCCGCATACCGGCAGTTACCATTACCTGGGTACTCCGCCTGAAACGGGCGGGCTGGTGTGGGGGACCACTCCTTTTGAAGAACTGAAGAATGCCGGGAAAATATACCTCATTGGAAGTGAACTGAACCGTGATCATCCCGTGGTGGGTTTCATGGTCAATCAGGAAAAGGTACTGCATAATAAACCCGTGATACAGTGTACCAAAAGGGAAAACAGCAGCATGACGCACAAGGTGTACAGGCAGTACCGTATCCATTCCTATCTGCATTTTCTGAGAGCGCTGAATTATATGATCCTTGATAAAGGGTTGGAAAACAGACTATTCCTGGGTGATCGGTGCGCCGGAATGGAAACATACAGGAGAGAACTGTTCAAGCAGGATTTTAACGCATTGCTCGAAAAGTCGGGTTTTCAAAAGAAGGAAGACCTGGAAGCATTTGTCGATGAATACATCAAAGAACAGCATGCGGTGGTTATCGGTTCTGAAAATGAATTATCTCCGGCCGCCTGCATGGAACTGAAAAACCTGACCCTGCTTACGGGAAAATTCGGGAAAACGGGCAGCGGTCTGATCCTGTTGAATGAAAAGAACAACAGCCAGGGGTTGTTTGATATGGGGCTGCACCCGGAGCTCCTGCCCGGGAATGTTGCGGAAAACGACAGCGGTCATCTGAAAAGAATTCTGGAAAAATGGAATGTGAAGGATATTCCCCGGAGGAACGGGACGGATACCCGTGAAGTATTCATGAAAGGTGGTTTCAGGAACATGCTGGTGTTCGGGGAAGATCCGGTCGGGTGTGCCGCTGATCCGGGAAAAATAAAGAAACAGCTCGGCCAGCTGGCTTTTCTGGTGGTGCAGGATTATACTCTCACCGAAACCGCCCGGATGGCCCACCTGGTGCTGCCGGCATCGCTGCCGTATGAAACGGGCGGGTCGTACACCAGCGCCGGACACCGTATTCAGGAGTTTCCCCGGTACAGGGATCCGGTTTCCGGCATGGATAATGTGGCCCAGCTTCTGGAACTGATGAAAGAATTCGGTCTGGACGCTCTCCGGGATGCTGAGGAGGTGAAAAGCGAATGGATGTCGCTGCTTCCCGCAAAGGAAGAACAAAAGATCAGCCTGATCTTTGCCCGTGAAGACAACGCCCGGGATTTCCGGTACGGAGTGGATGCGGTAACAAAAAATTTTGAAGACCGCTTTACGCTTTTGGATAAAAATCACGTATTTTAATCCGAAAAAAATGAAAACTTTTCAGGATATCGACGAAGTGCTCCGGTTTGCCATGAATGAGGAGCAAAAGGCGGTGGATTTCTATACCGCTCTGGCAAAAGAGGCCAGAACGGATGATATGAAGAAAATTTTCGAACAGATTGCCAGGGAGGAAGTAGGTCATAAAGCCCGCCTCAAGCGTATTAAAGAGGAAGGAAAATTCACATTTGATCAGGGTAAGGTGACTGATTTGAAAATAGGCGATTACCTGGTAGATGTGGAACCCTCACCTGACATGAGCTACCGGGATGCCCTGGTTCTGGCCATGAAAAAAGAACAGGCCACCTATATGTTGTATATGGATCTGTCAGAACGTGCTCCTGCCGGGGATCTGAAGAAGGCATTTCTCGACCTTGCCAGAGAGGAATCAAAACATAAACTCAGGTTCGAGCAGGAGTACGATGATTACGTACTGAAAGAAAACTGAAGTCTGCACGGGGCTACCTATTTCCCCATCCCCGCCCGGAACGATTCCCGGGGTAACAGGGAATTGTTAGAGACAGATACTCCGGGTGCCGGAAAAATTTACTAATTTGCGGGCCTAACCAGGATGTTCCGCATGAACTTTCGCCTGCCCGAGAAAGGACTGAAAAACATGAGACATGTATTGTCTTTGGTGATGCTGGTTTACCTGATACTTCCTGCCATGTCCCAGGTGGAACCTGTTCGGGTGGAAAAATCGGTAAACAGGGTGATGATCGACGGAAAGCCTTATTATATTCATATCGTCAGGCCCGGAGAAACCCTGTATTCCATCAGCCGGGCGTATGAGGTTTCCCAGGTGGAGATATCACGGGAAAACCCCGTGATCATGATGGGCCTGAAAGCGGATATGGTTCTGAAGATCCCTCTGATACATTCCGAACCCGATCCCAGGCAGGCATATCAGGATAGCCTGGCAAATTTCATATACCATCGGATGGAACCCGGCCAGACCGTTTATTATCTGTCAAGGGAATATCAGGTAACTGTTGACGATATTATTCACTACAATCCCGGCCTGTCGATTGATGATATACCGGTGGGGCAGGTCATTCGCATTCCCCGGAAGACTTTTCTGTCGCCGGTGGAGGATTTTAGCCAGCAGTTGCCTGAATATATTTATCACCGGGTTAAGCGCAGGGAAACCCTTTCTTCGCTCAGCCGGAAATATCATGTGCCGGTAAGGTTGATCAGGCAGGCAAATAACGGTTTGCCCGGCGGATTACGTGCCGGTATGGTTATCCGGATCCCCCGGGAGGAGCCGGTTACGGGAACTATGATAGGAGTTGCCGCGGTGGATTCAGCCGCGGTGGATTCTGTTTTTACCGAACCGGGCCTGGGAAGTGATTACGAAGAATTGATGCTGATCAGGGAATGCCGGTCGCTGAGCATATCACCCGGAAGAAAAAGAGTGAATGTTGCCCTTTTTCTGCCATTTTATCTCGAAGCCAATGATGAGCGTTCCTATATTGATTCCTCGGAAGTGGACCAGCGCGGGGAAAAAATATACAGGACCATTGAACGCGATCCCAACTGGATCTATCCTCGCTCCTATAATTACATTGAGTTTTACGAGGGTGCCCTGCTGGCAGTGAACCGGCTGGTGGAACAGGGCCTTTCGGTGAATCTGTATGTCTACGATACGGAGCGTGACAGTGCTACGGTGAGGGCTTTACTTGACCGGCGGGATATGAGGAATATGGACCTGATCATCGGACCGGTTTTCACCTCCTATCCATCCAATTTCCAGATGGTTGCCCGTTTTGCCGGAGATCACCGGATTCCGGTAGTCTCGCCCCTGTCGCCCAATAACCAGGTGTTACAGGGGAATCCTTATGTGTTTCAGGTGCAGACTACCCTCACCAGTGAACTGGACATGCTGGCAAGGTATATGGCGAAATTCAGGAATACCAACCTGGTACTGGTGCATGAAGGTGACAGCCTCCGGATGCACCAGGTGGAATATTTCAAGCGGAACCTGTTCAACCGGCTTTCTTTCCAGTCCTTTGCCCACGAAATTCCTTTTAAGGAAGTACAGTACGAGCGTCGGCATCCTGCCCTCGATACGGTAAATACCTTAGAACATGCCCTGTCATCGCAGTTGGGAAACGTGGTGCTGGTTCTTTCCGAGGATGAGCCCTTTGCTACCCGCGTAGTCAGCAATCTATACAACCTGTCGAAGGAGTATGATATTAAGCTGGTGGGAATGTCTGCATGGCAGCGATTCGAGAATATAGACCTGGATGCATTCTTTGAACTTCACTTGAGGCTTTTCAGCAGTAATTTTATCGATCTGAATGAGCGTGATGTACTTGAATTTCTGGCCGCCTTCCGCGAAAGATACCATACTGAACCGCCTCCTTTCAGTTTTGCCTGGGATGGATACGATATCATGAGTTATTTCCTTTCTTCTTTCCTGAAGTACGGAGAAGATTGCTACTATTGCCTGCCCTCCCACCAGGAGGATCTCCTGCATACGGAATACTATTTTACCCGCCAGGATCTTTCCGATGGCTTTGAAAACCGGAAATTCTGGCTGCTGCAGTATACTCCTGAACTGACTATCCGGAAGCTGGACTGGGAACCGGAAGATGTCCGGTTTATTCTTCCCAGGTACTGAGCGGAAAACATACCTGAATTATACTCCTGTACGGGAAAATGCGTTGAAGAACTGGATTCGTGCCAGAATCTCCGATACCGCCGCCAGTAAAAAGGCCAGTGCCGGCAGAAGAATGATCCCATGTATCCTTATCCCAGGTGGCGATTGGGAAAAAGTGAGGTACAGGTACAGGATCCCTGCCAGGGCTCCCGTCAGTGCTTCAATCATAAAAACGGGGTTGCGGAACCCTGCCATGCCCGGCCAGGTAATTTGATTTATCAGGTTCAGGAGGATCAGGACGAAAGCTGCCGACGAAAAAATCCTTCCCCATGTGTTTTGGGGCTCGGGAATCAGGCCGGCAAACAGAACGAAACCCGTTCCGGCCAGCAGGGCTGTGAGCACGAATGCCGACGGTGTATGAAAGGTATTCCATGCGGGGACGGTTTCCAGCATGTACAGTTTTGACATGGAGGCAAGAAGAAATACGGCCGACAGGGTGCATCCGGCCCTGGGCAAAACAGGGGCCTGTGGCATTTTGTGCGGAAAGTACCCGGAGAGGTTGACCAGGGCAAGAAAGAAAAGGAAAAGCGAGAGAGCCAGAATTTCCCGGCTGAGCCAGGAACTTCCCAGATTGTTCAGGGCATGAAAAAAATGCCGTGGATAACCCAGATGGAAAAAAGAAATGATCAGGGAAACAATCAGGATGATGAATACGGTAAGGTAGATTTTCCTGACCAGGTGCTCCGTTTCCTGAGTCACGGCAAAGGAGGGGTTCAGCATGATCAGTTCAGTTGTCAGCCAGATTCCTGCCCCCGACTGGGCGAGCAGCCCGAATATAACCAGACTCCATATGTGCTTATCCAATTTCCACCTCCTCCCTGTTGATGATGTGGGGGTCTTTGTTCCTGCCCTGTGCATGATCCGGATGCGGACGCACTATCAGGCGGGGCCTGGTAATTTCCGGATCGGGCAGGGGATAAATGTTCTCCTGATCCCCGTATTTTTCCAGAAGGTCCTCGTACCGGCCGAAGTCAAGTGCTCTCATGGGGCAGGAACTGACACATTGGGGTATCTTTCCCTGATCAATATAGTCACAGCACAGGTCACATTTGCCCATCAGCCCCTTTTCTTCATCGAAACAGGGTGAGCCGTATGGACAGGCCCATTCGCAGTACCGGCAGCCCATGCATTTTTTCTGGTCGATCCGTACGATGCCGTCTTCCCTTTTTTCAATGGCCCCGGTGGGGCATACACGAAGACAGATGGGGTCGTCGCAGTGGTTGCACGACAAAGACAGATTGTAGGCAAAAATATCGGGAACCCAGGCTTCCCTCTCTTTTTTCCAGGTTCCTCCGCCGATCTCGTAAACTCTCCTCCACAGGATGCCCGGCCCCAGATCGTTCTTGTCTTTGCAGGCTACCTGGCAGGTTTTGCATCCTGAACAGTACTGTGAATCAAAATAAAATGCCAGTTGCTTCATGCCGTATATTTTTCTATTTCCACCATGATGGTATGCTGTGCGTTTCCGAAAGCCAGGGGAGTCCATCTTTCACTGGTCAGCACGTTGATACATCCCCCGTGGTCCAGCCCGTTCTCATCCGGATCCCACCAGGCACCCTGGGGAATGTCAACCACCCCGGGCATGATCCGCAGGGTGATGCGGCATGGCAGCACCAGCGCACCCCGCTCGTTGTAAACTTTTACCCGGTCGCCGTTGCGTATGCCCCTGGCTTCCGCGTCCAGGGGGTTGATAAATACTCGCTGGGGGAAGGCCTCACTGGTCCATTCGTTGTTGGCATGGGTGGAATGTACCCGCGGCATGTAATGATGACCTATGGCCTGCAGGGGAAATTTCCTGCTTTCGGGCCCGAACGGACTTTCCCATTCCTGGATGTATTTGGGTACGGCCGGGATTTCCACCGGATTGTTCATTTCGAAAAGTCTTTTGGAAAAAATTTCGATTTTTCCCGTAGGGGTATTCAGCGGATGGCCCAGGGGATCGTTCCGGAAATCTTTGAAGGCAACGGCAGGTTCGGTCACGGGTTTTGAGTATATCCCGCTGTTGTTTTCAAGCAGGGTGTTCAGGGCAGGCATTTCCGGGAAACGCGTTTTTCTATACTGTTCAATGCACCATTCGATCCAGTCGCGTTCCGATCGCCCTTCGGTATACAGGTCCTTGACTCCCAGTTTTTCGGCCACTCCGGTACAGATTTCATAATCGGATTTGCATTCTCCCGGAGGATCCAGGATTTTCGGCATAATAATCGCTTCGTCCCCGTATTTCCAGCCGTCCTCTACTCCCCAGGTTTCGAACTGGGTGCTCACAGGCAACACCAGGTCGGCAAACCGGGCCGACGGTGTAAGAAACTGGTCCTGTACCGCAATAAATTCCACCAGGGAGGGATCGCGCAGGATCCGGGCCGATCTGTTCACATGGCTGTGCTGATTAATGAGAATATTCGATGCGACTGCCCAGATCAGCTTGATGTTGGCATGCAGTTTTTCAGCCCCGCGAACACCGTCTTCCGCTCCCATTTCTTTCCCGCGGAGAATGGCTTCTGTCCATAAAAAAACGGGAATGGTGGCGATAACCGGGTTTCTGCCGGTGGGAAACAGGTTCCAGAAAGGACCGCCATCATGTGCCTGCAGGCCCATGCCGCTGGCCCATCCTCCCCTGATTCCGAAATTCCCCGTGATGGCTGCCAGTACGCAACCGGCCAGCACCGGCTGTTCCCCGTAGGCCCTGCGTTGCATTCCATACCCCTGGTACAGCATGGCCGGTTTTACCGTGGCATATTCCCTGGCGATCCGCACAATGGTGTCGGCCGGGACACCTGTCAGGGCCGATGCCCATTCGGGGGTTTTTTCTGTTCCGTCCCGTTTTCCCAGGATGTAATCCTCATAACTTTCCTCATTTTCACAACCCGGAGGCATGTGTTCCCTGTCGAAGCCCACACAGTAGGTGTTAATAAACGAACGGTCGATCAGCTTTTCCCTGATCATAACCCAGGCCATGGCACTCATCATGGCTACGTCGGTGCCGGGCCTTATGGGAATCCATTCGTCGGCCAGGGCCACGGCGCTCAGGGTCATGCGCGGATCGATACATACCACCCTGGCTCCGTTTTCACGGGCTTTTTTGATGAAGTATTCACTGTTAGTACCGTCACGCATTTCGGCCGGGTTCCATCCCCACATCAGGATGTATTTCGAATGAAGCCAGTCCTGCCGCTGGTTTCCCGTAATGTTGGTGCCATAGATATAGGGTGTGGCCTGGCTGATACAGGCCCAGGAATAGCTGTTGTAATAGCCCAGGCTGCCTCCAACCAGGTTCATTAGCCTTACCGCTGTCTGGCGTCCGTTTATCTGGTTGTAACTGCCGGTTCCGTATGGAATCAGGATGGATTCATTACCGTAGGTACTCTTCACCCTCTTTATCTCACCGGCCAGCATATCCAGGGCCTCCTCCCATTCGATGCGTTCGAACCTGCCTTCCCCGCGCCGGCCGGTTCTCTTCATCGGGTATAACAGCCGGTCGGGATGATCCTGCCTTTTGCGGTATGCTCTTCCCCTTATACAGGCCCTTAATTGCGGATCTTCAGGAATATCAGGCCGCTCATCTGTTTCAATGCGAATGATTTTGTTGTCTTTTACATAAACCTTGAGCAGGCAACGTCCACCGCAATTGTGGGCCGGACAGCCTGCCCTGATCATTTTTACACCGTCGTCAAACGAAACGACTTCGGCCGGTTCTCCTTTCTTTCCCCCCAGGCAGCTCAGAAATCCTCCGGCGGCCAGCAGGGAACTGCCTGCCAGGGCACTGCGCCTGATGAAACATCTCCGGTTGAGCGTTTTGCCGTACATAGAATACATTAAATTCAAAACCTTAAAATAGAAAAAAAACATGGTTTATGGCCTTTTTCTCTTTTTAAGGCATTTTTTTCTTATCTTGTTATGGAAACCAGAATGGATAGCGATATGAAAAAACTGACTTTTTGTTTTATGATCATCGTTCTGGGTATTTCCTCTACACGGGCACAGAATGATTTCGAAGTAAAATACCTGGACTTTTCAAGGAATGATGCCGGACTGGCCTATAACTTCTTCCTTGGAGAGGATGCAGAAAGGTTTACCACAACCATCGACGGGTTCGGCTCGGGATTTATGTTCGATGCGTTTTCGGGCAGATATTCCGTTGACCTGATTTCTGTCGGTTTCGAAAATGCCCATATCAGCCTGGGAGCCGGTGTAGCCATCAACAAATACCGATTCAGGGAAAACCTGGTATTTACCAGAGTTCTCGGAGATGTCCTGGTAACGGAGGATCCGGTTTCTGACCGCGATTATGTCAATACTTTTTTCGGGTACGGGAAAAGTAAGCTGGTGTACGGCTCGTTTTATTTTCCCCTGGATATTACTTTCAGGCTGGGTCCCATGATGATTTCTGGCGGGGCTTTTATTGACCAGTACCTGAGCGGTAAATACAAGATGAAATACCTGGAAGATGGGGAAAACGTGAAAGAAGTGATCAGGAACAAAGACTGGAGGGAATACAACCTGCAGAAAACCAAATGGGGGGTGAATGCCATGGTGGCCCATACGCATAGTGGCATAGGAGTAGCTTTTACCTATATGCTGACACCGTTTTTTACCGGCAGTAACGATCCCGTAATACACGAGGCAAGGATATCCCTTTTCCACAGGTTTGGAATCATGGAGAGATAAGGGAAGAACGGATTGCCGTTTGTTCTTGAGTTCGCCTATCTTTCTCTGGTATTTAATATTATTTTGACTTTCATGTAAATGCATGATGTATTTTTTCATCCACCAGGCAAAAACAACATACTTTTTCGATAAGAAATAAAAATGCCTTGGGAATTTGGGGCAACTCGTGGAGCTGACCTTTTTCTTTTTTTTCAATACGGTTGTAATTATTTTCCTTCTTATCCGTCTTATGTTTGGTACAAACTATAAGAAAACCATGAAAACACGCATAATTGCCCTGTTCCTCTTTGCCGCCACAATACCGGCACTTGCCGGAGGCGATGGATTTTCAAAACTGTACAGAAAATATGCGGGGGTTGAGGGAATCACTTCCTTCAGGATCCCACGTATGGTGTTAAGAATCGCTCTGCTGGCGGGAGATCTGGAGAAGCCCGAAAGGGATTTGATCAGGAATATTGACCGGATGTGGATACTGGTAGTGGAAGACCCGGTTCTCAACACCAGGATTAATTTTATAGATGAATCGGCAGGATGGATCCGGTCGGGAGAGTATGAGGAGATCATGAGGGTAAATGAAAAAGATGAAAACGTGTGTATCCTGATAAAAGAGACAGGAGACCTCATCAGTGAAATGCTGATTGTAGTCAGCGGAGAAGAAAATATGATGGTCAGAATTCAGGGCGATTTTTATCCTTCCCAGATAGGAGAACTTGCTTCACAGGCAAGAAAGACAGCTTCCGGTGCCTGACATGCGTGCCGGGGTCATTTGGCTCTTACACTTCGCTGATTCGACAATAATGATTACTTTTGAGCGGATACAGCCCGGAGACATGGGCTGATCGGGTCAACAGAATGAAAAAGTGGCTCCGCGTTTTTTTTTACCTCTGGTTTACCCTGTCTTTTCCCAGGCAGGGTATGTCTGTTGGCGGAAGGGTGGTTGACCAGTACGGGCAGGGAGTGGCCCATGCCCGGCTGGAATTTACGGCCATGGATGATGCCACAAAGGTCTATGTGGTATACAGTGACGATGATGGTAGTTACAGTGTGGGTTTGCCTGTGCTGACCTCCGGATCACAGGAATGTCCTGAGCTGTTCGGTTTTTATCCCAATCCTTTTTCGGTTTCTGTTTCAGGCTGGATACATCTGTCGGCCCCGGCTTATGTGCAGGTAAGGGTCATATCCCTTGCCGGGAAAACCGTCAGGTTCCTCATGCAGGGTGAAGTCCCGCCCGGGTTGTATGAAATTTCCTGGGACGGAAGGAATGAACGGGGCAGCCCCATGGCACCGGGAGTTTATTTTATTCACACTGTGGCCGGCAACCTTGTCCAAACGAACCGGGTGGTTTATCATCCCTCGGCATCAACAGGTTATCCTGCCGGCTGGTTTCTGAACAGGCCGGTCGAAAGGGACCCGGTATATTACCGCGTGGAGATTACCGGGGAAGATATCCGGGACTTCCGGGCTGATTCGGTACGTTTTGATGAACAGGATTCCTGTGATTTCACTGTGCAACGGATCGTTTTGGCGCCTTTTGCTGCTGTGGGTGAAGAAATCGGGATCTGGAACGGGGCGGGATACGATCCGGTTTTTCTCAGGGGTGTGAACCTGGGAGCAACGGTTCCGGGGACATTTCCCGGCGAGCTGGCCATTACCCGCGAACAGTACCGCAACTGGCTGGAAAGGATGGCACAGGCCGGATTCAATGCCGTTAGGATCTATACCCTTCATTATCCGCGGTTTTACGAAGAGTTACTGGCCTACAACCTGGCTCATCCGGAGAAACCGCTGTACCTGATTCAGGGAGTATGGCTCAATGAAGAGGTGCCCGGACTGGATTTTTATAATCTCACCGGTGAGTTCGACCAGGAGATATGCGAAGTAGTCGATTGTGTTCATGGGAACGGGGATATTCCCGTGCGGTACGGAAAAGCTTACGGGGAATTCACGGCAGATGTTTCGGAATGGGTGCTGGCATATATCATCGGAAGGGAGATCCATCCCGATGAAGTACTGACTACCGATGCTGCCCATGACAATCCGGCCTCGTTTTCAGGGGAAGCTTTCAGCCTGCCTTCCGGAAGCCCCACCGAGGCCTGGATCACTGCCCGGATGAACCGGGTGGTAGTCTATGAAAGGAATACCTATTTTACGCAAAGGCCGGTAAGCTTCTCGAGCTGGCCTACCATGGATCCACTGGATCATCCCACTGAACTGCCCACCGAAACACAGGAAGATGTCGCCTCATTTGATATGACCCGTGTCGTGCCCGTTGAAGCTCCGGCCGGCCTGTTTGTGAGTTACCATGCCTACCCGTACTATCCCGATTTTATTAGTGAAGATCCGGAATACCAGACCTTTTCAGATGCATCCGGGCCCAACAGTTACCCGGGTTATCTCAACGACCTGCGGGAGCATTATAAAGGACTTCCCCTGGTCATTGCCGAATACGGAGTTCCTTCAAGCTGGGGAAATGCGCATTTTTCCTACAGCGGAATGGATCATGGACACCACGATGAGGAAACCCAGGGACAGTATTTTGTGCGTCAGCTTGATAATATCTTTTCCTCCGGTGCTGCGGGAGCCATCCTTTTTTCATGGACGGATGAGTGGTTTAAAAATACCTGGATTACCGAACCTTTTGATTCCGACCCCTGGCGAAGGCCTTTCTGGCAGAACATAACAGGGCCCGAACAAAATTTCGGGCTCCTGGGCTTTGATCCCGAGCCACCCGATTTTGACCTGTGGCCTGATGTAAACGGTGGATGCGGGATCAGCCGGGTTGAAACGGCTGTTTCCCGGTCGTTTTTTCATATCAGGATCGAATTTTCAACCGCCCTCCAGCTAACCGATCTGATCAGGATTGCTTTCGATACGTACCGGTCTGATCTGGGGGAATCCATTCTCCCGGGCGGGGAAGTGCTGGTTAACCGGGCCGAATTTTACCTGGAAATGGATTTTAGCGGATACGCTCAGCTGTTCGTTACCGAAGCCTACGATCTGTTCGGTATCTGGCACGGGGTTTCAGGCCCCGAACAGTTGTTTCATAGCGTTCCCTCCGATGGGAGCCCCTGGATGCCGGTACGCTGGAAAAACAACCGGTATGAAGAGGCCGTTCATCAGGTGGGTGCCCTGCAAACTACAGTGGGTAACGGGTTTTCATCCAGCCTGGATGCGGCATACGTGGACGGGAATACAGTGGAGATCCGCATCCCCTGGAGCCTGCTTCAGTTTACCGACCCCCTGTGCCGGGAAGTAATGGATGATGACCGCTCCACCCCGGAGAGGGAAGTGACTTCCAGCGACGGCATTGCCCTGACCCTCTTTTATAATGGCTGCCGGGTGGAAACCCCGCGTTTTCTGTGGGAGGAGATGGATCCTTTTCCGGTTGTCACGGAAAGGGAAAAGGCATGCTTTGAAACGGTAAAGCAGGCCCTGCAAGGATTCTCTGTTAGATAAAAGAAGGATGTGCCTTACATGAATAAATCCGATGAGCCCGCCAGTTCGTTATGATTATGATGTGATCATTCTGGGGGGGGAGGTCCCGCCGGGTTGGCCTGTGCGTTGGGCCTGGGAGGGACGGGATGGCATGTGGCCCTGTTTGAGAAGGATTCGTATCCCAGGGACAAAACCTGTGGAGATGCGCTGGGTCCCGATGTGCTGAATATGCTGAAACGGCTCCTCCCACATGTGTATCCTTCCCTGTTGCAGCTTGATGGGAAACATTCGGTGTATGGCAAGCAGCTCTGGTATCCGCCTTCCCATTCCTTTTTCTTCGATTTCAGGGATCGCTTCGGAAATGAACCGGCCGGATATGTCCTTCCGCGAAAAGATTTCGACGGGATGTTGTTCCGGTGCCTGAAAGCCTATGATCATATCGAAGTGTTCACCGGCAGGCATGTTGATTCGGCAGATACACACTCTGATGCTTTCAGCATATCAGTTGCAGGCAGAACATATAACGCCCGCATGGGAGTGGTAGCTACCGGAGCTTCCTTCTCACTCACACGGAAATTCGCCTGATGGACATATTTTCCCCGCACATTTGCCCTTGCGGAAAGATCCTATTTCAGGGAGCTCAGGGCTGAAGGGCCCTGTGACCGGCTGTATATTTATTTTTTAAAGGAAACACTTCCGGGGTATTTCTGGATTTTTCCGGCCGGTTCGGGATATTAAAATGTGGGTATGGGATTGCTTTTGAAAAAGATCGAGCGCAAAAAAATGAGCCTGAAAAAGGATTTTCTGGCTCTCACCGGGCAACATCCTGTGCTGGAACCCGTTTTCCGAAAAGCGGTACAGGCAGCTCCTGTCATGGGACATCCCCTGCCTTATTCAGAGTTTCGTTACCCTCTTTCAGGTAACAGGTACTTACTGGTTGGAGATGCGGCCGGGGTAGTGAATCCGCTTACCGGGGAAGGAGTGGGGAATGCTCTGCATACCGGCCTTCTTGCCGCCGGACATATTGCAGAATGTTCCAGTGCAGGGGATTATCGTGCGGACAGGAACAAACTTTACGACCGGCTGGTAAAAAAAAGAATATCCGGAGGATTGACACTGGGGAAACGAATGCAGAAACTGGCCTCGCATGAAAAAACGGTGAATCTGCTTTTCCATGTCGCTGCATCTTTTCCTTCTCTGAAAAGATGGATGAAAGGAATGATCCGCCGGTTGTAGGCCATAAACTCTAGTTACAGCCATAGATAAACAAACAAAAACATCTGGTTCAGGACTTGTTATTCAGAATCGTGGCAGCCCGGCCACTTTCATCAGGTTTTTATATTCTTTCATCTGAAAACCCCTGCTGTGGGCCAATACAATGACGCCGGGCGATGCTGCAATGCTCCGGGACACTTTCCCGGCCGGGATCCGGGGCCAGGTGGCATTGTTTTTTATCCCTGAAAGTCTTGAGTTTTTCTGTCTCGCGGTCGCGACCGATGGCAGGAAAACCGAAGGGCAGGACAGGGATTTTTTCGAACTCAGCATTCAGGGATCTAGTGCAACTTACTAAATGTTACACTAAATTCCTGAAATCAAGTTTTTTTGAAATCTACGTAGTTGTCTACGTTGATATCTACGTAGTTGCCCGGTGCCTTTTCATTCTTAAGACTTTCTTCCGGTTATTACACAGTATATTTAAAAAGAAAGCGGAAATTCATATCAACAGGCCGGATGCAGGGGCAGAAGAGCCGGAATCTGCTGTCATAGTGGATACGTACTTATATACCTGTGGTTTTACCATACTGTCGTTCCTGCGGGACTTTTTGCCATTATTCCCTATATGAAATGCTTATAGCATTTTTTATGATTGGTTCTTCCACTATACTGTTTGCCCTGACGGGCGGAGCCTTGTCATGCATTTTGCCCTGACAGGCACTGCTTCGTCAGGGGGGGCGTCCTTACGGGAATCATGTTGGTTATCTTTATTATAGTACGCTTCTGAATAACAGGATAAGGAAACAATGGCCTCTGAGGGTTTTATGATAGACAAAAAACCGCAAAAAAAAAGAACTTCCCGAAGGAAAGCTCTTTTTTACATATGAAAGAAAGGTTTATTTTACGTCACGTACCTTTTCCACTACGGCTTCAAAAGCATTCGGGTGGTTCATGGCCAGGTCGGCCAGTACTTTCTTGTTAAGCAGGAGGCCTTTTTTGTGCACTTTGCCCATGAATTCGGAATACGACATTCCGTGGATTCTGGCGCCTGCATTGATTCGCTGGATCCAGAGCGACCGGAACTCGCCTTTTTTCTTCCGGCGGTCGCGGTAAGCATACTGAAGCCCTTTTTCCAGGCTGTTCTTGGCTACAGAAAAAACATTTTTCCTGGCCCCGAAATAACCTTTCGTCTGGTTCAGGATCTTCTTTCTTCTTTTCTTGGCAGCAACGGTATTTACTGATCTTGGCATGGTGATTTGTTTTTTTAATGGTTAGCGGTTTTCAAATGAAAACGCTTGGGAGCTAAGCCATTCTGTTATACATCCCTGTTTATTTCAAACCAAGCAGCAGCTTGATGTTTTTTTCATCAGCCTTGTGCACTGTATCGGAATAGGTCAGGTTCCTTTTCCGTTTGGTTTCCTTTTTGGTGAGGATATGGCTTTTGTAGGCGTGTCTCCTCTTGATTTTTCCTGTTCCGGTAAGGGTGAACCTTTTCTTGGCGCCGGAATTGGTTTTCATCTTGGGCATCTCTTCTCCTTCGTTTTAAAATTCAACAAGTGTTACGTTATACTTTCTTTTTCTGTACCCCTTTCGGAGCGATGAACATGGTCATCCGCTTTCCTTCCAGGCGTGGCAACTGTTCCACTTTACCGTATTCTTCCAGGTCACTGGCAAACCTCAGCAGGAGTATCTCGCCTTTTTCCTTGAACAGGATGGAACGGCCCTTGAAAAACACGAATGCCTTGACCTTGGCTCCGTCCTGCAGGAATTTTTCCGCATGACGCAGCTTGAAATTGTAGTCGTGGTCGTCGGTATTGGGTCCGAACCTGATCTCCTTGATCACGGTTTTGGCCGCTTTGGCCTTGATCTCCTTCTGTCTTTTCTTCTGATGATACAGGAACTTCTGGTAATCGACCACCTTGCATACCGGAGGATCGGCATTCGGACTGATCTCTACCAGATCGAGTTCCAGTTCATCGGCAATCTTCCGGGCTTCTTCTATGGTGTAGACCCCCGGCTCATCGATATTGTCACCCACGAGCCTGACTGAGCGTGCCCGGATCTGTTCATTCACCCTGAAAGAAGGTTCGTTTTTCCTGCCGAACGGTCTGTTTGATCTGTTTAATGCTATGGTTAATACCTCCTTTTTTGGTTAAACATTCACCGTATGTGCGGCGGTTTGTTTTCTGATTTCCTCTTTTACCAGTCGGGCAAACGCTTCCAGACTCATCATTCCCTGGTCGCCTTCGCCCTGCCTGCGAACCGAAACCGTACCGCTTTCTGCCTCTTTTTTACCCACAATAAGAAGGTAGGGGATCTTCATTAACTCATTGTCCCTTATCTTCCTACCAATCTTTTCGTTACGGTCGTCAATCAGAGTGCGAATATCGGAATTATTTAGAAAATACAAAACTTTTTTTGCATAATCATGGTATTTTTCACTGATGGGCAGCACGATGGCCTGGTCGGGTGCCAGCCACAGGGGGAACTTTCCTCCCGTATGTTCAATGAGAATGGAAACGAAACGTTCCAGCGAACCGAAGGGGGCACGGTGGATCATCACCGGCCGGTGGCGCTGGTTATCGGCTCCGATGTATTCCAGGTCGAACCGTTCCGGCAGGTTGTAATCCACCTGAATGGTTCCCAGCTGCCATTTCCTTCCCAGCACATCCCTGACCATAAAGTCGAGCTTGGGACCGTAGAAGGCTGCTTCTCCCCGAACGGTCTTGGTTTGTAGCTTTTTTTCCGCACAGGCTTCGATGATAGCCTGCTCGGCTTTTTCCCAGTTTTCGTCCGATCCGATGTATTTTTCCTTATCGGCCGGGTCGCGCAGACTGATCTGTGCGTCGTAATCCTCAAACCCCAGGGAGTTGAATATGAGAAATACGATGTCGATTACCTTGATAAATTCTTCTTTCAGCTGGTCGGGGCGGCAGAAAATGTGGGCATCGTCCTGGGTGAACCCGCGCACCCGGGTTAGTCCGTGCAGTTCCCCGCTCATTTCGTACCGGTACACGGTACCGAATTCGGCCAAACGCACGGGCAGGTCGCGGTATGAATGGGGCTTGCTTTTATATATTTCGCAATGGTGGGGGCAGTTCATGGGCTTGAGCATGAACTCTTCGCCTTCCTGGGGGGTTTTCATAGGCTGGAATGAATCCTTGCCGTACTTTTCGTAGTGCCCCGAGGTGGTGTACAGGTCCTTGTGTCCGATATGGGGGGTTATCACCGGATCGTATCCGTAGATTTCCTGCACTTTCCTGAGGAAATCCACCAGTTTGTCGCGTAACCTGGCGCCGCGCGGCAGCCACAGGGGCAATCCCTGTCCCACTTTCTGGGAGAAGGTGAACAGCTCGAGTTCCTTTCCCAGCTTGCGGTGATCGCGTTCCTTCGCCTTTTCGAGCATTTCCAGATACTCGTCCAGCATTTTCTGCCTGGGGAAAGTGATCCCGTAAATGCGGGTAAGTTGTTTGCGTTTTTCATCTCCCCTCCAGTAGGCACCGGCCACATTCAGCAGCTTGATGGCCTTGATGGGGGAAGTATCGGGCAGGTGGGGTCCACGGCACAGGTCGGTGAAATGTCCCGATCGGTACAGGGTGATGGTGCCGTCTTCCAGCTCGCTGATCAGTTCTACCTTGTATTCGTCGCCTTTCTCGCGGTAGAGTTTCAGGGCATCTTTCTTGCTGATCTCTTCCCGGCGGAATTCCTGCTTTTCCCGGGCCAGTTCCTGCATCTTCTTTTCAATTACGGGAAGGTCGGCTTCGGTAATGACTTTTCCACCGGCAGGATCCACATCATAATAAAACCCGTTTTCAATGGCCGGACCGATCCCGAATTTGGTGCCGGGATACATGATTTCCAGGGCCTCTGCCATCAGGTGTGCCGAGGAATGCCAGAAAGTATGCTTTCCTTCCTCGTCTTCCCACTTATGAAGGCGGATGGTAGCGTCTTTTGTAATGGGACGGGTTAGGTCCCATATCTCCCCGTTCACCGAAATACTCAGCACTTCCTTTGCCAGTGCCGGATGAATGCCGGCAGCAATTTCCTTTCCCGTGATTCCTTCCGGATATTCTTTCGTCTTGCCGTCGGGGAATGTAATCTTTATCATATATAGATATCTTATTGCAGGGTTTGACCGCACAAAGATAATGATTTCTTCGGAAGTCTTTCGCACGGAAGAGGCCGACAGGAAAGACGGAACGCCTTTGCCGGATATCAAACTACCGTTTTTAAATTCGTAAGCTAATATGTTGCATAATATGTGTTTCTGGTAAAAAGTTGACCCCGGGTATCTCGGTCTTACTAATTTTCCGTATATTTTTGTACAGAGACAATTAAAAATTGAAAAAATGGGCTTAACACTGGTAGAAAAGATCCTGGCACGGCATGCCGGCCGTGACACGGTCAAACCCGGCGAAATTATCGATGTATTTATGGATGTGCGTGCCGCACGGGATTTCGGAGGGGCCAATGTGGTGAAGAATATGCGGGAATACGGGCTGACGGTGGCCGATCCTTCACGTACCTTTTTTACATTCGACTGCAATCCCACCGGGTCGGATCAGAAATATGCCGTGAACCAGCAGATCTGCCGCGATTATGCCAGAGAAAACGGCATCAGGGTATACGATATCGACCAGGGTATCGGTACACACATCATGATTCATGAAGGACTGGCATACAGCGGTTCAACAGCTGTAACCACCGATTCACATGCCAACATTCTGGGGGCCGTGGGGGCATTCGGACAGGGAATGGGCGACCAGGATATTGCGGCAGCCTGGGCCAAAGGAAAAATATGGTTCAAAGTGCCGCCGTCGGTGCGTATTAATCTGCACGGAAAGCGTCCGGCCGGATTGATGGCCAAAGACATTGTGCTGAACCTGCTTGACCGGTTCGGAGCCAACACCCTGCTGGGGTATGCCATTGAAATATACGGGGACGAGGCAGAACGGCTGACACTGGATGAACGTATCACCATCGCTTCCATGGGAACGGAAATGGGAGCCATCATCATCTTGTTTACACCGAATGATGAGATCATGCGTTACAGTGAAGAACGTGCCGGACGCAAACTGGAAAAGGTAGCGGCCGATCCCGATGCCGTGTATGAAAAAACCTTCGACCTGAACCTGGAAGAGTTCATACACCGGATTTCCCGTCCGGGGAAGCCCCATGATACCGTTCCTGTAGAGCAACTTGGCAGGATATGGATCGATTCGGCCTTTGTTGGCAGCTGTACCAACGGCAGGATGGAAGATATGCGTGTGGTGGGGGAGATTCTGAAGGGAAGGAAGGTCGCACCATGGGTGGTGATGAAGATCGTACCCTCTACCAATGAAGTATGGAAAAGATGCCTGGAAGAGGGCTGGCTCAAAATATTCAAAGATGCCGGAGCCCTGGTGTCGAATGCCGGATGTGCTGGTTGTGCGGCCGGGCAGGTGGGGCAGAACGGTCCCGGAGAGGTGACCGTCAGCACCGGCAACCGGAATTTCCCGGGCAAGCAGGGCAAAGGGGAAGTATACCTGGCATCACCGGCTATTGTGGCTGCCTCGGCCGTAGCGGGATACATTACAACACCTGAAGAGATGCCCCGGGAACCGGTAGAACGCCCTGCCCATGTTAAAACCCTGCCTGCTGCCGGGGGAAAGAAAGTCACACCAAAAGAAAAAAAGGGCGGGGAGAAGCCCCTGGTACTGGAGGGAAGAGTATGGCTGATCCCGGAAGACAATATCGATACCGATATGATCTACCATAACCGCTACCTGGCTATTACTGATATCGATGAAATGGGACAGTATACTTTTGACAACCTGAAAGGATACGAAGATTTTGCCCGGAAGGCCAGACCCGGCGATATGGTGGTGACCGGAAAGAATTTTGGGGCGGGTAGCTCACGGCAGCAGGCGGTGGACTGTTTCCTCTCGCTGGGAATTTCCGCTATCCTGGCTCAGTCATTCGGGGCCATTTATGAAAGGAATGCCATCAATGCGGCCCTGCCGATCCTGGTGTATGAAAATCTCGGTGAGCTGGAACTGAAAAACGGGGATGTTATCCGGGTGAATGTGGAGACGGGGGAGGTAACCAGGCCTTCCGATGGAAAATCAGTACGTATCAAGCCCTTTTCAGAAGTACAGCTCGAGATATACCGCAACGGAGGATTGTTTTAAACAAATCATCTGATAAAAACCAACTGCCATGGCCGGAAAAACCTTTGTGGAAAAAATTCTGGAAGCACCTGCCGGTGCCATTGTGTTCAGGAAACCCGATCTGGTCCTGACGCACGACAATACTGCAAGTATTTACAAAACCTTTCAGAAAATGGGAGGGGAGCGGGTAGCTGACCCCGACCGCCTTCTGGTGGTACTCGACCACAATGCCCCGCCCACCAGCGCGGCGCTGGCAACGCAGTACCAGTCGATCCGTGATTTTGTAAAGGAGCAGGGTGTCGGGAAGTTTTATGATGCGGGGAAAGGAATATGCCATCAGATCATGTCGTACCATGCCCGGCCGGGAATGATTGTGGTGGGTAGCGACAGCCACACCTGTACGGCAGGGGCATTCAATGCCCTGGCAGCCGGAATCGACCGTACCGAATCGGCCGGCATCTGGAAAACCGGGGAAACCTGGTTCCGGGTTCCCGGATCGATGAAAGTGACTCTGAAGGGACAGTTGCGTCCCGGAGTATACGCAAAGGATGTCTCGCTCTGGATCATCGGGATGATCGGTTCCGACGGGGCCAGTTACCTTTCTATGGAATTCCACGGCGACGGGGTTTCCACCCTGGGCATATCCGAACGGATGACCCTGGCAAACCTCGCTTCGGAAATGGGAGCCAAGAACGCCGTTTTCCCGGCCGATGAACTGCTGATGGAGTTTCTGGGAGAGGAAAATGCGACCGGGGTATGGGCCGATGCCGATGCCGTATATGAAAAGGAAATTGAGATCGATCTCGGCGATGTGTATCCCCTGGTGGCCGCTCCCCATCATGTGGATCATGTGCTGGCTGTTTCGGAAGTGGAGGGAGTCCCTGTGCAACAGGGACTGATCGGTACCTGTACGAACGGAAGGCTTGACGATCTGCAGATAGCGGCCTCCGTGCTGGAGGGTAAAAAAGTGAAAGAAGGATTCCAGTTGCTGGTCATCCCGGCTTCACAGCAGATCTACCTGCAGGCCATGGAAGACGGCACCCTGCCTGCCCTGATCCGGGCCGGGGCCAATATCCTGAGCCCTTCGTGCGGTCCCTGCCTGGGAACCGGCCAGGGCATTCCTGCCAATGGCACCACGGTCATATCCACAGCAAACCGGAATTTCAAAGGAAGGATGGGGAATCCGAATGCCTCCATTTATCTGGCCTCTCCGGCCACGGTGGCCATGTCGGCCGTTTCGGGTGTGATCAGCGATCCCCGCGGGAAAAGGCATTCCGACCGCTTCCCGTATAAAAAGCAGCAGAGCGCTACCGTGGAGATCGGTGCGGACGATAACCGGCGGATCGATGGGGTATGGAATTACACCGATGTGGATAATCTGAACACCGACCAGATGTTTGCCGGGAATCTGACCTACAACATTCTCAGCTCGGACGGCAAGGCTATTCTTCCCCACCTTTTTGCAGGGTTCGATCCCTCATTTGCCGTTAGGGTAAAGCCGGGCGATGTGATCTTGGCGGGCGACAATTTCGGATGCGGCAGTTCGCGCGAGCATCCGGCAGTAGGCCTGGCAACGGCAGGGATAAAGGCCGTGATAGTAAAATCGGTGAACCGCATTTTTTACCGTTCGGCCATCAACCAGGGATTGTTGCTGGTGGTGCTGCCGGAGGTGGTGGAAGCCTACCGGCC
>Ga0190344_1000104_pt1 | contig 55820 bp, 23 predicted proteins | sample 48721323_MG_FD_161662 | JGI IMG/M metagenome (GOLD analysis project Ga0190344, IMG submission 161662) | Hydrothermal vent microbial mat bacterial communities from Southern Trench, Guaymas Basin, Mexico - 4872-13-2-3_MG | ecosystem: Environmental > Aquatic > Marine > Hydrothermal vents >... | reverse complement strand
TTGCGGTTGGTTTTAAATCCCTTATTATATACAATCCTTGTTGCGGTTGGTTTTAAATCCCTTATTATATACAATCCTTGTTGCGGTTGGTTTTAAATCCCTTATTATATACAATCCTTGTTGCGGTTGGTTTTAAATCCCTTATTATATACAATCCTTGTTGCGGTTGGTTTTAAATCCCTTATTATATACAATCCTTGTTGCGGTTGGTTTTAAATCCCTTATTATATACAATCCTTGTTGCGGTGGTTTTGAAAACATCAAGCGTTTTCAAAAGCCGTTCAATTTCCGCCTCCCTATGCTTAAACCAATCGGTTGACCAAATCCGATAAACTGTCCACCCCTTACTTTCGAGAATTTCTTGCCGGAGCCGCTCACGATCTCTCAACGACTTGGCAAAATGATAATTTGCGCCATCACACTCAATACCCAAAATATATTCGCCCGGCTTTTCAGAGTGGAGAACCCCAATATCAATACGAAACCCCGCGACACCCACTTGCAACACGGTTTTATAACCGTGTTTTTGAAGGATTTGAGACACCGCGATTTGAAAATCGCTATAAGCTTCTTGACGGGTTGTGCTAGCGTCGATGGGCAATTGTCCCGTTTCGGCATATTCTAAGTAGGTTTTGAGTATCTGCACCCCGCGTTTGGCATTATTTTTTGGCTGTATGTTGCTAGAACGCATGGAGGTGAATAAATCTAGCCGTTTTTTGGCGCGTGTAAAAATGACATTCAATCGTCGCCAGCCCATTTCATGCGAAATCGGCCCAAAACGCTGAAAAACCTTCCCAGTTTCTGGATCGGCACCATAAGTGGTGGAGACAAAAATAATATCGCGCTCGTCTCCTTGAACATTTTCTAAGTTCTTGATAAAAAAAGGCTCTGTGGTGTTTTCTGTCGATTTTATTTGTTCCTCTAGCAAGGGTTCTGCTTGACAGCGTTGCTCCAACACCTCGCTAATCAAGGCTTGTTGCCTCATATTAAAGGTTGCCACCCCCAAACTTAATTCCGGGGTATTTTTAAAATGCGCTGCCACCGCCGCGACAACGGTTTCTGCTTCTTTTTGGTTCTGCCCCTTAAAGTAGGTAGCGTTTTCTACATAATTAAGATGCACACCGCAGCCTTGATGTTGAGGCACCGGGGCGGGAAAGACGATTAATTCGTTATCATAAAAGTGATGATTAGAAAAGGCAATTAAACTTTCATGCTCGGAACGATAATGCCAGCGTAGCCACCCCTTTTGATAGGTACTAACACAACTATCCAAAATGGACTCTTGCCCCTCCAACGCTGTCGTTTCCTCCTCTTCTTCATTGACGAGTCGTTCAAAGAATTGAGTTGGCGGTAATTGTTTCGGATCGCCCACGATCATAATTTGCTTGCAGCGGGCAATGGCACCCAACGCGTCTTCAGGGCGCACTTGTGAGGCTTCATCTATAATGAGTAAATCAAATTCAATTTGCCCCGGTGCTAAATATTGTGCCACTGATAAAGGGCTCATCATAAAACAAGGTTTCATGGCTTGCAGTGCCTTGGTTGCCCGCCGAACCAATTGGCGAATTGGAATATGTCGCCGCTTTTTATTGAGTTCATGTTCAATCAGGCTTTTTTCGGTGAAAGTCGCCACGCGCCCCGCGCTATTACCTTCGGGAATCTGTTTTTGGGCAGTTTGATAAGCAATGCGTTGGCGGAAGGCTTTTTGCACTTTTTTATCTAATTCGGCAACGCGTTGGCGAAGATTTTCATAGCGTGTGCGCGTAAAACGCGCCAGCAGATCATGTTTGCGTATCAATTCCCGCCCCATACTTTGATAAACGGCATACTGAAAATGGAGGGGCGCAGATTTGGGCTTAATTTGTTGGGTAGTTATCGCGTCCGTGATGACTTTTAAGCCCATTTGGTCAAGTTCTTGTTTTATAACGTAAAATAGTGAAAGAGTCCCTAATAAATTAACCGAACTTTGACAAGTGTGGGTGGTTTGAACAATTTGTGTTAATGTGCAAGGTTTGTCGGTACAACGGAACCATTGCTGTGTATTTAATTCGCCAAATTCGGCCAGTTTTTGGCAATGTTCATGCAATAGAGCCAGATAAGCCTGATTTTTGGTTGATAACGTTTTCAAAAGAGACACTCTTCTCGCGGTGTCTTTGCTGATAAGCCATAATAATAGCGGTGTTGGCAATTTGCTTGCGGTTTGTAAATGGGTGAGCCAATCTGCCATATCAAACAGAACAATCGCATTGGTTTCAATGCCCTGATAGGCTTTACCAAATAATTGTTGAAGAAACGAGTTTTGATCGGCATCAAGGCGAATTTGCCTAGCTGTTAATAAATTCTGTACCGCGTTATGGGTGGAAACAATATGCTTATCGGTGAGATGGGGTAATTGTTGTTGCAATCTGGTGACGATTTGCTTAACGAAGCGGCACCGTTCCAATATTTGTTCGACAAATTCATTGACTAATAAATGAGAGTTGCAAGGTACATTGAGTTGTTCTGCGGCTTTAGTCACCCTAAGCCATTGTTCATACATAACGGCGGTGCTTTTTATAAGATGCCCGCGAGGATCGGCTTTTGTTGCTAATAATTTTTCTGCTTCTTCTGCACCCAGCACGCTGGCAAGCGTTTGCGCCCATTCAATGTGTTGTTCAAGTAATGCCCAATCGGTTTCAATGCCCAAAAAAATGCCACCAAACAGTTGTTGATATTGTGCCCGTTGCGTTTCTTGTTCCGTTTGCCGTTTGAGCGCAGCAAGTGCTTCTAACGCGTTAATCAATTGTCGGAGGTTAAATCGACGGGTTGCCAGAAACGCATTAACGGCGCGTTTTGCTCGCCGATAATCTCCCGATAAAAATGCCAACCAGTTTGCCCGATGCTTGCGGAGTTCATCCGCTAAAATCGCAATTTCTTTTGAGCTAGGTAATTTGTTAAGCAGAAAATCGTTTTTTTTATCCGCCCACTGTGCCGACAATTCCGCAAAGCTATCACGGGCATATTGAAAAACAATCGGGGTTGCTTCCAGCGCGTGTGCCGAATGTTTATTAATCACTAAATCTGGAGGGGCTTGCTCCGCTAATTCTCTCAATTGCAAAAACTTGAGAAAGTTTTCGACGGATTCAGGATTCTCTAACAAGGAGCGCAATTCCTCTTCCAATTTATCAACGTTTTTGATCAGTACCCGGAGTTCATTTGGCGAATCATTACCTAAACCTAATTTGTCCAATTTGCTGGTTTCATTGAGCACCTGTTGGAGAAATTTAACCGTGTATTCAGCAAGCCCTAAAAATTGAGTGGCTTGGCTCAAGAGTTGCTGATATTCTTTTTGATCCTTTTTGATCCTTTTTGATCCTTTTTGATCCAGTTGAAATTGACGGAGCCGTTCGAGAGTTTGCTTATTATTGAATAACTGAACCGCCGCCGCGCTATCAAACGGTGTTGGCATAGATTTTATTTCTGCCACGTTAATCTGAGTGAATGATTGCAGGGCCGCTAAATCTGTTGTCAACGGGATTTTCGTTTCTTCAATTAAAACCTCTAAATAAGCTTCGTAAGTCTGCGTTTCCAAAAACAGGCTGGACAAAATACCTTGAATGATTTCTTCATCGCCGGGCCAAATTTTTGTCGGTTTAAAGCCTTGCCAATTCAGTATCACTTTGTCAGAGAGGGCCTCATATTGTTCAGCAAATTCCTTTAACTTATTAATTTTATGATTAAAATCGTCGCGAGTATAAAAAGGGTTTTGAACTTCAAAGCGCAGATTTTCCCCAGCAAGCTCGCCCCGTAGTCTTTCCACCGCCCAAAAGATTTCATATATCCGCTCATCATTAGGCCCAATGGGGGTATTGACGAGATTGGAATAGGCGAGTAATCGCTTTTTTTGTTCAGCGAGGGCTTTGATATCAAAGTCTAATTGGGTGGCATCCTGATATTCTTTATTGAGCCGCTTTTTCAGATTGGCATGAAACACACTTTTTTGCGTTTTATGGCTATGCATCTCAAGGCAAAATTCTCCCAAGCCCACATTCTCCAAGCGTGAACTTACCACATCTAAGGCGGCTTTTTTCTCCGCGACAAACAAGACGGATTTATCTTGAGCAAGGGCAGCGGCAATGAGATTAGTAATGGTTTGAGATTTGCCAGTGCCAGGGGGGCCTTCAACAACGAGATTTTTCCCGTTCCACAAGGCATTCATAATGACAGTTTGTTGGGAGCTATCGGCATCAAGAATTAACGGGGTTTTTTCAGCGAGTGGGTGGGTATCTATTGGATAAATATCCCCTAACTCTCCTTTTTCTAAGGGATTTGCGGAAGTTTTTCCTGATCGCTCAACAATTCCCCCTAACTCCCCTTTTTCTATGGAGACTCTGGACGTTTTTCTGTCTAAGGGAGGGATAACATCTGTGGTGCTGTTCCCGACAAGAATTTGTTTGAGGTTGGCATTGTCGTGCAGTTTCGCATTATCTGGCCAGCTTGTTAAATCCTTATACATCAATAACTTAGTAAAACTAAACAAGTCTAAGCGGATATCGGGTACCACCGGCCAACGGGGTATTTTTTTAGCCATTTCAGCTACTTGCGCTAAATAGGCCTGTGGTTCGCTATTATCAGAAAATACGGGTAAAACCAAATTGAAATCGTTGGCTAATTTTTCCGCTAAGGAAATATTGGTTTCAATATCTTCGTCCCGATAGGACAGCACATACTGATAGATTGTAGAAAAACGCAGCCGTTCCAATTTCACCGGGATCAGGATTAATGGTGCTTTGATTGGCTCCGTCGCGTGTTTATTTTCATACCATTCTAAAAAACCGACTGCCAAATATAACAAGTTGCGGCCCGTTTCCTCGATAGAGGTACGCGCCTCCCGCGCTAATTTCTGGCACCGCCGTTCTAACACTTCCTCATGATGGGCGGTGTGTAGTAAACTTGTTTGTGTCTTTTTGGATTTTGACGGGATCGAAGTGGGCGGAGATAAAGTTTCATGACTGATAGTCGTCAACACTTCTTCCTGATGGGCGGTGTGTAGTAAACTGGCTTGCGCCTTTTTGGAGTTTGACGGGCGCGAAGCGGGCGGCGATAACGTTTCATGATTGATAGTCGTCAATTCTTGTGGGGTTTGACAATTTGGCAACGGCGCAAAAGTCATACCTTTACCTTCTTGCACCAATTGATTGAAAAGGTTGTCAAGCTCGGTATCCACGATATGTACTGTCCGCACTTTTTCTTTATAGTTCAGCAATTGATTACGCTTAGAAAGATCAAGTAAACGTTGACGGATACTCTCTAATGATTGCAATGTGGTTAACGTAGCGTCTGACATATTAATCTGCTTTAATTAAGGACATTAATTGCCAAAATAAATTTTGGACTCCGCTGAATAGACTGAAAGTACAACGGATGAAAGGGAATAAACGTATTTACTGATTGTAACTTTTTTTATTGAAATGTCTAATTTTTAAAATTTATTATATCAATACCATACTTATTAACATTCAACCCCTTCGGGGTTGGTACGTTGGGGGCACATTTCCCACAGGTTGCATGCACCTGTGGCTATTATCTCGCGCAGCGAGTTACTGCGTTTCATATTCAACCCCTTCGGGGTTGACGCTATTCACTATTGGCTTTTTTGAAATAATTAAAATGAACATCTATACAAGCAAAAATTTGCTCAAAGAGGTGAATTATGACAAAGTTGATAGAATTTGAAGAGACTGAATATGATAAGGTGCATGATATGCCATCAAGAAACCATCGTTTTGTACAAACTCGGATAGCAAGTCTGTTATTCAATGACGACAGATTCACGCCGTTTGTGGAATTAAGTTTGGATGCGAGTCAGATAGACTTAAGCCAATTTGGTCTCAAAACTAAAGATGAACTCATACCAGATGTGTGTGTCTACCCAAGTAATGTGGGCTTCAATGATGATGACGATGAGCTTAAAATGCAAAAAATGCCTTTGTTGGCGATTGAAATAATCTCACCAAAACAAGGGATTAGTGACATTTTAGCAAAGTTTAAGGCATATTTTGCGCTGAATATCAAGTCGTGTTGGTTGATTACGCCGGCGATCAAGGCGGTAACTATATACTCACAGCCTAGTCGTTTCAAAACGTTCAGCATAGATACTGCTGAAGTTGATACTGAAGTTAATCTTGATATCATAGATAAGACAATGGATATTCATCTGCCCCTTCAGAAAATTTTCAAAAGGTAAATAATTAGACGTCCAAGATAAATCTTGGACTCCGGATGAAATAGAGGTAAATCCAATGCAAGTAGCGTTATTCAAACATAGGATATTGTTAACCACACAGAATACGATAAGCTAAATCAAAAGTATCGTAACGAGGTATAACGTCATGGCACTGGCACAATTTAATGATATCCTGAATCCTTACTATGAATTGCTGAAAAAAGCACCGTTTTTAATTAAAATTCATGATGACTCTGGGCACACAGTGGCTTTAGAATTTATTGAAAGGTTGATGGAAACGATGGGGGATAACCCTGACGATCCACTTTGGCCCTTATTTGAGATGGTGTCTAAGGCAGTCACTCATTATGAAACGATGGTATATCCTGAAACAATCAATGAGTTAGAAAAACATCAAGGGCCTTTACCAACACTGCGTATTTTAAGGGATCAATACCACAAAAATTTGTCTGATTTCCCTGAAATTGGTAATCAGGTGGTCGTATCCGAGGTATTAAATGGCAAACGCGAGTTAAGTTTGGAACAAATACAAAAACTTGCAAAACGATTTGATCTGCCGATTTCAATATTTATAGATTCAGTAGTTGAGAATGATGCTAAAAATAATTGATCGCCTTTAGTGGGCCAGCTCATCGTTGGCGAGAGTTCGCGTTTAGTGGGCCTGTTCATCGTCGGCGAGCGTTCGCGTTTAGTGGGCCAGTTCTTCGTTGGCGAGCGTTCACCTTTAGTGGGCCAGCTCGTCGTCGGCGACTGATCGCGTTGAAGGAGCCATTCTCAACTGATTAGGCTTCTGGGCACTGGGGTCGTTCAATGGGATAATCCTTCAGTAGTTCCAAAAAATCAACAGGTAATCAATGACTTATAACTTTTTCCGACCTAATTGTAACCGATTGATTTTATAGATTTCCCATTCAGTGGCCCCAGTGCCAAATCAATCCGTTAAAAACTTTTCAATACAAGTAAAACTTGGCTCTAACACTCTATGGCCCACAATTTTTCAGTTCAAAAAATAGTTTTTCTCAACTAATTATTTATTTTCAACCAATTGATTAATATAAAATTTATATAACTTCTTGAAAATTAAAGTCGAACTCACGTTACTAGATAAATGCTGAAACCTCAACAGATAATCTTAAATCAGCAAGCGTAGGCTGTGTCAAACTCAGAAATCCGATTTCTTGAAGAAATCGGATTTCTCAAATGGTTAGGAATGAGTTTTGGTAATAGATAAGAAAAGTACATCAAATGTAGTCGCTCTACCCGACGAAACGATTGGACGCTCGTGCAGAAGAAAAGCTATTATCAAGAGTCGAACGAAAGAGGGCCTTCTTCAAATTTGAAGTCACTCAAATGACAACATGGCCCTCAAAAGTTGTTCGGCTCTTAACCATAAAAAATACGTGGTTATTTGAGATAATTGGAATCCAAAGCTACCAAAAGTATTTCCGCTCTCAGGCACTAAGCCGTTTGTAGTAGAGGCTTTAGCCACCAAACCGTTTGTAGTAGTGGCTTTAGCCACTAAACCGTGATTGGGCCGAGGGCCATGAGTTGAAATCCGTTGAGCCATTATGCAAGATGGCCCTAGTGCAGGATCGCTTCAGTCTCGATACCACCTCAGCCAACAGCTAAAGCAGTTGTCTAAAAGCTTAAGTACCCTAAAGGGCACTGGAATTCAGTCTGCTTGAGCAGACTTGAGCTTTTAGCGCAGAGGAACCGCTCATGGCGGGGTGGTACGGGAACTTCTGCTTTCGTGTACTACTACCTTGTCAGCTTGTCGGGTAATTTTCGCTGTGGTGGGTTTAGCTTCGCTGACTTCCAGTTCACTGCGTTCTGGGTGGCTACCCCAAGTGCTTAATTTAATGGCATTGAGGTTTCACTTGGGGCTATTCTCCCTTCGGGGTAAGTAAAGTAGTAAGCTCCCATGTTTTTTCAGGTTCCCACGCACCTGTGTTCATCGTTATACACAAGTAAGTGTTTTGAGACGGGTAACTCATTGATGGTTCCCAACGCCAGTGTCCCGTTAAACTTGTTACTAAGCATTCAATTTGAAGACAAAAGGTGGTTATGATGCTTGAAACTCATAAGCAAGTGTTTAAGGAAGTCTTAACGCTTCCACCAATGGAGAAAATTGATTTGGTTGACCAAATCTTGGCCAGTTTAGATCGTCATGATAAAGAGATAGACGCTCTCTGGAGTCAAGAACTTTAAAATCGGCTTTATCCATGTCATACCATGCCGGTAGAATGAAGTCAATTCTACTCAACCAAGTTATTTCCAAATACCAACGCCATGAACATTAATTTATTAGAAATAGCCGATATTGAACTTGAAGAGGCTATAGCGTTTCATAACTATCAATCAATCGGCGGGACTGGTTAATGAGTTTTTAAGGGAAGTGCTTGAAGCGATAGAACCTATCAAACTCTTTCCAAATGCATGGCACTTATGTTCTAAAAATACGAGACGGTGTATGTAGAATTAAGCGGTTTCCTTATGGGATTATCTATCAACTGCTTGATAATGAAATACTCATTGTTGCCATAGCTCTACAGAGAGGGCCATGAGTTGAAATCCGTTGAGCCATTATGCAAGATGGCTCTAGTGCAGGAGAGCGGAAATATTAATACCACCCCCAGCCAACAGCGTCTGAAAGCTAAAGTAGGCTAAAGCCTACTAACCGTCTTGCAGTGCCCTTCAGGGTACTTGAGCTTTTAGACAACGGCTTTAGCCGTTGGCGTTGGGGTGGTATCGAAACTTCCGCTTTACTGTACTAGTGCAGGATCGCTCCAATACCCAGACCACTCCAGCCACTTACAGCTAAAGTACGTATCATGGCACTGCAAGAGGCTCAGTAGGCTTTAGCCTACTTTCGCTTTTAGACAACGGCTTTAGCCGTTGGCGTTGGGGTGGTATCGAAACTTCCGCTTTACTGTACTAGTACCTTGTCAGCTTGTCGGGTAATTTTCGTTCTTCGCTGTGGTGGGTTTAGCTTCGCTGACTTCCAGTTCGTGGAACGAAACCCACCCTACAACCCGACAAAATAAAATTGACGGAGTACTAGTGCCGGAGAGCAAAAATCCTCGTACCACCCGCCATGAGGCTCTCGCTACCCTCCATGGCGGGAGGTATGGGGATTTCCGCTTTCCTCACGTCAGAAATCCTATTTCTTCAAGAAATCGGATTTCTCAAATGGTTAGGAATGAGTTTTGGTAATGTAACCCTCTTTACTTTTAATAAAATAAACAAACATCGCTGCAAAATCGGGAGCAACGGATTGTTTGACGGACTCAAGTGCCAGCAGTGATTCGGCCCATGCCTTGAGTTTAGGGTAGTTCTGATATCCCTCAAAGGAAAAATGTTGCGCTAAAATATCAGAACGCATAAATATCGGGGCATAAGTCGCATCGACTAAAGAAAAATCCGCACCATTAAAAAAAGGCCCGTCTTGCAACTCATTTTCCAACCAATGGAACTTCGCCAAAATATCACTTTGACACTGCTCTAAGGTTTCGGCGTCTTGAGCCGTCGCCCAAAAATGTTGGTTGATAACCAATTCCGAACCAAATTCAATCCAAGCGCGATTATGGGCCTTTCGTAGGGCCGTGTTAGGGTGAAAAGTAGGGGAGTAGACTTCATCCAAATACTCATTGATAACCGCAGATTCAAATAGCACCGTATTATCCACTCTCATGACGGGCACTTTACCCAACGGAGAAATCTGTTGAAACCACTCAGGGGGATCATGGATATCAATATAATTGATTTTAAAATCAACACCTTTTTGTAGCAAGGTAATCACAGAACGTTGCACGAAAGGGCAAAGTTCAAAACTAATCAGTTCAGGCAGACTTACGTCAGTCATTATTAAATCCTATAACGTTTCAGGAAAAAAAAAATTCAAGCCAACAGCACAAGCCGCGATCTCGCAATTGGAGTCCAAAGCTGAAGCTTTGGACGGCTCTGCTACAATTACGTCTATTTTTAACGGATTTTATCACTCATTGATTTGACTTATGTCAATTCAACCCTTAATTTCGCATAACTACCCGTTTGTAGTAGGCGATTTATCGCCTCACGCACACAACGAGTCGTCCAAACTTTAGTTTGGCAATCGTCCAAACTTTAGTTTGGCAAGAGCCCCAAGCCAAGGGCGTTGCCCCTTTTTATATTAATATCGTACCAAAGGGGCTAACTTTAAAACCTCTCTCAGCCCCTTCGGTAAGTATTATTAAAGCCAGGGGCAACGCCCCTGGCTTAAATCCGTCCAAACGTCAGGAAGGAAATCTTGGACTCCTGACTGCCAAGATAAATATTGGACTCCTGCCAAGATTTATCGATGACTCCTTTAAAATATTGGACACCTGTAGTTGCTTTATCCTTTTTTATAACGAATCCTTGTAGTTGTTTTATCCGTTATAAATCTTCGACTCCTGCTAAGACTGCCAAGATAAATCTTGGACTCCTGTTGACCCATTACCCATTACCATTCAACGAGACAACCACACGCGCATCAACGAAATCAGTTTATCAGTGTCCACCGGTTTAGACAAATAATCATTCGCGCCCGCTTCGATACATTTGGCTTTATCGCCCTTCATGGCTTTGGCGGTGAGAGCGATAATGGGCAGTTTGCAAAAGCGTTCTTGCGCTCTAATCTTCTGCATGGCTTCATGTCCGTCCATTTCTGGCATCATAATATCCATCAAGACAAGATGAGTGTCAGGATGATTATCCAAGAATTCCAGTGCTTCTTTGCCATTTTCAGCTATCAAAACTTCCATGTCTTTGTCTTCCAAAACCGTTGCCAAGGCAAAGATATTACGCATATCATCATCCACAATCAGCACTTTTTTATGGCGTAGGATGGCCTCCTTGTCATGTACCATTTGTAGCATTTTGCGTTTTTCTTGGGATAAATTGGCTTCTACTTGATGGAGAAACAGGGTGGTTTCATCCAACAAACGTTCCTGCGAGCGAACCGCCTTGACGGTGATATGTTCATCACATTGCTGTAATAGCTTGATTTCGGCCGAAGTCAGTTCTCGGTGGGCATAGAGAATGACGGGTATTTGGGAGAAGTTTTCTTGATGACAGAATTGTTCAAGCAGTTTGATGCCAGCGCCGTTTTCGACATCGATTTCGACGACAATGCAGTCAAACGCTACTTTATTGAGGTGGGAAGTGGCTTGTGTCAGGGTTTCCGCAAGCAGGGTTTGGACTTCCTCGCCGCCGACGATATCTAAAATCTCTTCAAAACGTAATTCATTATCAACGACGAGCAAGATTTTTTTCAGGGTTTTGGTGATAAACTGTTGTATCTTTTTAAAAGCCTCGCTCAATTCTGCCAAATTCACCGGTTTAAGCGAATAACCGATAGCGCCCATCTTTTTGGCATCTCTCGTTAAATCGGAGGCGGACATAAAATGTACTGGAATATGTCGGGTTTGGGGATTATCTTTGAGCCTTTCCATGACGCTCCAACCGTCTAGTTGCGGTAATCTCACATCGAGAATAATGGCATGGGGTTGGTATTCTTCTGCCAAAAATAAGCCGGTTTTGCCGTCTTCGGCGACAAGACATTTAAAGTCTCTTTCTCGTGCCAATTGCATGAGAATGCCAGAAAATTTACGGTCATCTTCAATAACCAAAATGGATTTGTCCGACGGTTGTAGATTGTCTCTGTCATCGGTTATTTTTTCGTGCTTCGTGTTATCTTGAGAAACTCCGTTTTTTGAAACCACTTGGTTTCTACTTTCTTGGGAAAATCCGTTTGTTGAAACAACTTGGTTTCTACTTTGTTGGGAAACTGTTGAAACCACTTGGTTTCTACTTTGTTGGGAAAATCCGTTTGTTGAAACAACTTGGCTTCTACTTTGTTGGGAAACTCCGTTTTTTGAAACAACTTGGTTTCTACTTTCTGGAGGAACCCCGTTTGTTGAAGAAACGGGGGTTCTATTCGGCCCGTTTAGCGGCAAGTAAAGCGTAAAAATGCTGCCTTTACCCGCTTCGCTTTCTAATTGAAGTTCTCCACCGAGCAGTTGGGCTAATTGGCGGGAGATGGATAAGCCTAGCCCAGTTCCGCCATAGCGGCGGCTGGTGCTGCCGTCCGCTTGTTGGAAGGCTTTAAATATAACTCGTTGTTTTTCTAGTGGAATGCCGATACCGGTATCGGCGACGCTGAAAGCCAAAAACCTCCCTTTCGCAAAGGCGGGCTGGGGGGAATTTGAGTTTATATCCAGTTTGATTTCGCCTTTGTCAGTGAATTTAAAAGCATTGGACAGCAAGTTGTTGATGATTTGTTGAAGCCGTTGCGCGTCAGTCGGCAAGACGGGGGGTAAGTCATCAGCAACGGTGATGTCGAAATCCAGTCCTTTTTCCTGAGCAACCGGGCGGAATTTCTGTTCAACGGCTTCTACCAGCACTGCCAGTGGCATGTCTTCAACATGAATTTCCATTTTACCGGCTTCTACCTTGGATAAATCGAGGATATCGTTGATGAGTGTGAGCAAATCGGTGCCAGCAGTGTAAATCGTCCGCGCATATTCTACTTGCTTGTCAGTCAAATTGCCTTCGGTGTTGTCTTTCAACAGTTGTGCCAGAATGAGCAGACTGTTTAATGGTGTCCGCAATTCATGGGACATGTTGGCGAGAAATTCGGATTTGTATTGACTCGCCAGTTCCAGTTCTTTGGCTTTGGTTTCAATGGCTTGTTGGCTTTTTTCTAAAGCGATATTTTTTTCCAGAATGGCTTCTTTTTGTCGCTCTAAATCGCCAGTGCGTTCTTCAAGTTCTTCGTTAGCATGACGCAGTTCTTCTTGTTGAGTTTGTAATTCTTCAGACTGGCTTTGCAATTCTTCATTGCTTTGTTGTAGGGCGGTTTGTTGACTCTGCAATTCTTCGGTTTGGCGTTGCAATTCTTCAGATTGCGCCTGCGTTTGTTGCAACAATTCCAGCATTTGTTGGCGTGACTGGGCCGTATTCACGGCGATGCCAATAGTCGGCATGACTTGTTCAATAAATTCTTGTTGAATTTTGGTCAGTGCCCTAGAAGAACCGATTTCAATAACACCTAACACGACATTTTCATATAAAAATGGAACCAGTAGCACATGGCTGGGCACGGCTTTTGAGAGTCCAGATTGAATAATGTAGTTATATTCTTCAGGCGTGTGGGTGCGGTAGAGCATTTTTTGTTCGAGCGCCGCCTGTCCAATCAAGCCTTCACCAATAAAAAATTTATCCGGGATGTTTTCGCTTGGAGTATAAGCGTAACTGGCTATCCTATGTAAATAGGGCAGTTGCTCGGCGCGATTAACCAGATAGAAAAGTCCCACTTGAGCCTCTAAATAGGTAGTTAGGAAGTCAATAGTCTTCTTAGCCAATGTCATCGTGTTCTGTTCACCTCTCAACTTTTCGTTTAACTGCGTTTTTCCCGTTTTTATCCAGTCTTGTTTGGTTCTGTCATCGGTGAGTTTTTGGAGATTTTTCACCATGATTTGGACAGAAGCATAAATGCCAGTAGCCGTTTTTCCGGAGGATTCAAATTGCAAGTCGAGATTGCCTTTTGCCACTTGTTCCGTTATTTCAGCAATTTGAATCGGTTCACCACCGACTTGTTTTATGATGTCACGGCTGAGGTAATAGATGGCTATAGACGCAAGGATAAAGCTGACTAGGGTAGCGATGCCAAGTATTAGCGTACTTGTGGTGACAGATTTTTCCATCTGTTGGGCATCTTGGGCGATTTTAGCGTGAAGCATTTCCTCCGCTTCATCGGCATTCGTGATGAATTTATCAAACACGGCATCAAACTTGTCATCGAGGGCCTGATCTTCAAGTTCTTTGGTACCAAAATGATTCTCAAACCGTAATTTGGCAAGTGTTATAAATTCTTCTATGTCGTCTTTAACGGAAATAATCTTCGCTTCTATCGCGTTATCGTTGACAGCGTAAAAAGTGCCCTCAGCGTTTTTTCCGCCTTTCAGTATCGCCTCACAATACCAAAGGCTGTCATCAAGGAGTTTCCACACTTCTGCTATCACTTCTTTTTCTTCAGCGCCGCTGATGATTTCTTCAACCCAGAGATGTGCTGTTGTGGCGGTTAATTTAACCTCCATCACCGCATCGGCAAGTGGCGCGTTTTTGAGGCCCACCTCTTTACTCACGGTGTACAGCATTCTTATTTCGGCAATACCGAGAATACCGGCAACAATGATGACGGCCGAAACCGACAAAAATCCTATCAACAATTTCGTTTTAAGTTTCATAGTTCTCAGTTCTCTGTGATCCGCAGTTTGTCGTTTGTAGTAGGCGATTTATCGCCTACCCGCTTAGTGGCTAAAGCCACTACTACAAACGAGCTGAGTGGCTAAAGCCACTACTACAAACGAGCTGAGTGGCTAAAGCCACTACTACAAACGAGCTGAGTGGCTAAAGCCACTACTACAAACGAGCTGCGATTTAGCAAATAATAAATATTGGAGTCTTGCTAAGATTGCCAAGATAAATATTGGAGTCCTGCCAAGATTTATCGATGACTCCTTTAAAATATTGGACACCTGTAGTTGCTTTATCCTTTTTTATAACGAATCCTTGTAGTTGCTTTATCCTTTTTTATAACGAATCCTTGTAGTTGCTTTATCCTTTTTTATAACGAATCCTTGTAGTTGCTTTATCCTTTTTTATAACGAATCCTTGTAGTTGTTTTATCCTTTTTTATAACGAATCCTTGTAGTTGCTTTATCCGTTATAAATCTTGGACTCCTGCCAAGATAAATCTTGGACTCCTGCCAAGACTGCCAAGATAAATCTTGGACTCCTGAATCACTGATATAACCAGACTCGCATCAGAGAAATAAGTTTATCAGTATCTACCGGTTTAGACAAATAATCATTCGCGCCCGCTTCAATACATTTGGCTTTGTCGCCCTTCATGGCTTTGGCGGTGAGAGCGATAATGGGCAGTTTGCAAAAGCGTTCTTGCGCTCTAATCTTCTGCATGGCTTCGTATCCGTCCAATTCGGGCATCATAATGTCCATCAAGACGATGTTTATGTCAGGATGTTTGTCCAATAATCCTAGGGCTTCGTTGCCATTTTCAGCTACCACAATTTCCATCTGTTTGTCCTCCAAAACGGTTGCCAAAGCAAAGGTGTTACGCATATCATCATCCACTATCAGCACTTTTTTATTCTTCAGAATCGCTTCCTTGTCATGCACCTTGTGTAGCATGTTGCGTTTGTCTTGGGGTAAGTTGGCTTCCACCTGATGGAGAAAAAGGGTGGTTTCGTCTAACAATCGTTCCCGCGATTTGACGGCTTTGACTGTGATATGCGTTTCACATTGCTGTAGTGCTTGGTTTTCAGCCGCTGTCAGTTCTCGGAGGGCATAGAGAATGACCGGTATCTGGGATAAGTTGTCTTCCTGATAGAGTTGTTTAAGCAGTTCAATGCCAGAACCTTTTTCGACATCGATATCGACGACAATGCAGTCAAACGGTGTTTTGTTGAGGTATTCGTTGGCTTGTGCTAGGGTTTCAGCGAGCGTGGTTTGGACTTCCCCGCTCCCAACGATGTCTAAAATCTCTTTGAAACGTGGTTCGTTGTCAACGACAAGCAAGATTTTTTTCAGGCTTTTGGTGATAAACTGTTCTATCTTTTTAAAGGCTTCGCTCAATTCGGCCATATTGATCGGTTTGAGCGAATAACCGATAGCGCCCATCTTTTTGGCATCTCTCGTTAAATCGGAGGCGGACATAAAATGTACTGGAATATGTCGGGTTTGGGGATTATCTTTGAGCCTTTCCATGACGCTCCAACCGTCTAGTTGCGGTAATCTCACATCGAGAATAATGGCATGGGGTTGGTATTCGTCTGCCAAAAGTAAGCCGGTTTTGCCATCTTCGGCGACAAGGCATTTAAAGCCTCGTTCTCGTGCCAGTTGCATGAGAATGCCATAAAATTGACGATCATCTTCAATAACCAAAATGGATTTGTCCGACGGTTGTAGATTGTCTCTGTCGTCGGCTATTTTTTCATGCGTCGTGTCATCTTGAGAAACCAAGTTTGTTGAAACTCCTTGGTTTCTACTTTCTTGAGAACCCCCGTTTTTTGAAAAAACGGGGTTTCTATTCTCTCTCGGTTCGGGTTTTTGCCCGTCGTCTAGCGGCAGGTAAAGCGTAAAAGTGCTGCCTTTACCTTCTTCACTGTCTAATTGAAGTTCTCCACCGAGCAGTCGGGCTAATTGGCGGGAAATGGATAAGCCTAGCCCGGTTCCCCCATAGCGGCGGCTGGTGCTGCCGTCCGCTTGTTGGAAGGCTTCAAATATAACTTTATGTTTTTCTTTGGGAATGCCAGCGCCGGTATCGGCGACGCTGAAAGCCAAAATATCCCCTTGGGGGGATTTTAATTTTATATCCAGTTTTATTTCGCCTTTGTCAGTGAATTTAAAGGCATTGGACAGCAAGTTGTTGATAATTTGTTGAAGCCGTTGCGCGTCAGTCCGCAAGACGGGGGGCAAGTCATCAGCAACGGTGATGTCCAAAGCCAGTCCTTTTTTCTGTGCAACATGGCGGAATTTTTGTTCAACGGTCTCTACCAGCGCCGCCAGTGGCATATCTTCAAGATGAACTTCTATTTTACCGGCTTCCACCTTGGATAAATCGAGGATTTCGTTGATGAGTGTGAGCAAGTCGTTGCCGGCACTGTGAATCGTCCGCGCATATTCTACTTGTTTGTCAGTTAAATTGCCTTCGGTGTTACCTTTCAACAGTTGTGCCAGAATAAGCAGACTGTTTAATGGGGTACGTAATTCATGGGACATGTTGGCGAGAAATTCCGATTTATATTGACTCGCCAGTTCCAGTTCTTTCGCTTTGGTTTCAATGGCTTGTTGGCTTTTTTCTAACGCGATATTTTTTCCCAGAATGGCCTCTTTTTGTTGCTCTAAATCGCCAGTGCGTTCTTCAAGTTCTTCGTTAGCATGACGCAGTTCTTCTTGTTGGGTTTGTAATTCTTCGGATTGGCTTTGCAGTTCTTCATTGCTTTGTTGTAGGGCCGCCTGTTGACTTTGCAATTCCTCGGTTTGGCCTTGCAATTCTTCAGATTGCGCCTGGGTTTGTTGCAAGAGTTCCTGCATCTGTTGGCGTGATTGGGCCGAATTGATGCCAATAGCAATCGTTGGCATCACTTGATTGATAAATTCAATCTGCACTTCTGTAAAGACTTTGAAAGAGGCGAGCTCAATAATACCTTTGAGCGTGTTTTCGTAAAGAAACGGTGTCACTAAAATGGTACGGGGTGTGCTGCGTCCCAATCCCGATTGAATGCAGATATAGTCCACCGGGGGTTCGGTAATAATAATCGTTTTCCGTTCTAAGGCCACTTGTCCCACCAAGCCTTCACCGATTTTAAATTCATTTGACAGTTTTTTACGCCACGTATAGGCATGACTCGCTATCATTTTCAGGTGGCCGTGCTTAGGGTTTTCTTGAAACAGATAAAGTGCGCCAATTTGGGCTTCTAGGTAGGGAGTCATAAAATTAATTGTGTTTTCAGCGAGTTGTAAAACCTCTTGTTCACCACTTAGCTGGTCATTTAATTGAGTTTGCCCTGTTTTGAGCCAATTTTGTTCGGCATTTTTGGCCGTCGTTTTCGCCATCTGGGCTGCGGCGGATTCCAAGGCTTTTTTGATTTGTACGAAGTCGCCTCGGTATTCGGTATCAGGCATAATGTGCAAGTGGCCTTCCACTAATCCTTTAGACACGCGAACAATATCTTCAATCACTTGCTGCAAGCAGGTTAAGGTGGTTTCGATGGCGTTTTTGATTTGTATAAAATCACCTCGGTATTCGGCTTTTGGCATGATGTGCAAGTTACCGTCGGCCAATCCTTGTGAAAGTTTTACAATATCTTCAATCACTTGCTGCTGAATGCTTAAGGTGGTTTCTAGGGCATTCTTGATGGGTGCAAAATCACCTTGGTATTCGGCTTTTGGCATGACTTGTAAGTTGCCTTCAGCGAGTCCTTGAGAAACTTGGACAATATCTTCAATTAATTGTTGTTTCTCCTTTAATTGTTGCTGATTAATACGAAATTGTTGATTGAAAGCTTCGGCTAAGAGGCGCAATTCTTGTGTGCCGGTTGGCGTTAGGGCAAAATCCACTGCTGTCACTTCGCGCTCCTGTAACTCGTTAATGTATTTGGCGACGGGAAGGCTCAATTGAGTTTGAAAAACCCATAAGACGATGCCCATACCCATCAAAATGAGGAAAACCATGATAACCAGGACGAAGGTGGCGGTTTGGGTTTTGCGTTGAGCGGCCTGAACTTCTCGCGCCGTGCGTGCATTCATTAGGCGCTGAAATTGGGCAATGGGTTCCATGATAATGTGCTTGTCGGCCTCGTATTGGGCATCAAACATGATTTCTCTGGCAACTCTCTTTTTGTTCTCGGCACTGAGTTTGATATCTTCGCCACTGAGTTGCCAAGCCGCGACAGCGGGGTGCATTGAAGATTTGGGGGTGCCTTGGGCCTCCAATACCAGGCGCATGGAGCGCGTTTCGGTGGCAACGAGTGCGTCGGAATTTTGCTTGGCTAATTTGAGCCGGTCAAATTCTTCCAGCGGAGCCTTCGATTCCTTGATGTGGGCCAAAACCTGGTCTCGGGTTTTGGTGACTTCGATTTCTTTCCAGTAATTTTGAAGGTGTTTAATGTTGCCGGTGACGGCAAATTTACGGGCTTCATCGGTCAGATAGTCGGAGGCATCAGCTAGATCGATGCCCAGTTGTTTGAACTCGGCTTGCCGGGCGACGGCTTTATTGTGTTCTTGGATAGCAAGTCCAGCGAAGTAAACGCTGCCGCCTAGCAGAAGCGCCATTAAGAAAGATGCAATACCGGCGATGGTGTTGATGGTAGATTGTTTGATAATCATTGTTACTTTTTTGGTAATGGGTAATTTTTTCAGTCAAGGGCCATCAATCATTTCACAACATGGCCCTCAAACGCCAGTTTGACTTTTTATCCGTTTATCCACGTCATCCGTTGTACTACTTAACCGAACTGTGAAAATGGGAATGCGCCCGGGCCATCAATTTGACAACATGGCCCTCAAACGCCAGTTCGACTTTATCTCGTTTCGCTCTCAACGATGTTTCGTTCTTCGCTCCGCGAGATAACGATGTTTCAGTTTTTAACAGTGTAAAGTATAACTAACTAGTGCAGTAAAGCGGAAATCTTCATACCACCCTACCGCCAACCACCTCAGCCAACAGCTAAAGCGGTTGTCTAAAAGCTAAAGTAGGCTAAAGCCTACTAACTCTCTTATGAGTACCCGTGCAAGAGTTTGAAAGGTTTATGGATACAAAAGTAATTGTTTTTGTTATGTTTATTTTTTTTTAAGACCTGCACGGGCATTTAGTGCCCTTTAGGGTACTTGAGCTTTTAGACAACTGCTTTAGCTGTTGGCTGAGAAATCTTGTTGCCAGATGGCCTTGGGATTGGAGCGATCCTGCACTGGTATTCTGTCAATGTTCTATTGACGGGTAACAGGTTTTAACTTGGCACTGCCAAACTAAAGTTTGGACTCCGGCACTGCCAAATCATAAAAATCAATGAATTATAAAAAAGTATTAATTGAAAATTATTTTATCAGGTTTCTCCTGTCGTCGAAATGAAATCTTTGTTCATTTTTCATTTTTCATTTTTCATTTTTCATTCGCATTGATCACTGTTTTGCTTGTGCAAGGCTGACGCATCGGTAATGAGTTGATGAAGATGCAAGATTAAGTCTTCTTGATTGCAAGCGTCTTTTTTGAAGACGGTTTTTACATGCTTATTTAAGTCGGCTTGCTCTTGGGCACTGATATTTTTCGCTGTCAATACCACAACTGGCGTTGAACGCCATTTGTCATTGTCTTGCAAACGAGCCAAAAATTCAAACCCATCCATCACAGGCATTACCAAGTCCAGTAGAATCAAGGCAGGTTTTTTATGTTCAAGATGTTCTAGGGCAACTTGTCCATTTTCGGCTTGAAAGACGTGCCAACCTTTAAATTCAAGGAGAGGGCTAATGCTTTCGCGGCACATTTTATCATCGTCAACAACCATGACTAAACCGGGTGAATCCTCACCGATGTGGTATTTTTCTAAAATGGCGGCCAGTTGATGACGCACTTCAGCTTTGTCAATGCACTCTGTCGCACCCATAGCCGAGCCTTTTTGTTTATCTTCTTCCATAGTGATCATAATCACCGGGATGTGTGCTAAGAGCGAATCATTTTTCAGAGTGGATAGTATCTGCCATCCTTCCATATCAGACATCTGGACATCAAGAATAATGGCATCGGGACGGAGTTTGTAAGCGAGTTTGAGCGCTTCATCTCTATTGGCAGCGACGGCTACCGCATAACCGAGTTTGCTTAGGTCATTTTTTAGGCTATCACGCACACTGGCATCATCATCAATGACGAGCACAATCCCATCTCCCTCTAACAATGCGGATATTCCCGATTGAGTAACCGAGGATTTTTTGTCTGGGAGTGTTGCTATCTGGACTTGTACTGGCAAAGAGAGCATAAAGGTGCTACCGATCCCAAATTCGCTTTCTACCCAGATGCTACCGCCCATCATTTGAGCGAATTGTTTGGTAATGACTAAACCTAAACCGGTGCCACCATAGCGGCGGGTGGTAGAAGAATCTGCTTGAGTAAAGGGTCGAAATAGTTTTTGCTGTTGTTCTTCTGTCATGCCAATGCCATTGTCAGCCACGCAAAAATTTCTCCATTCGCTATCACGCTTGACTTCAAGACGAATGACACCCTTTTCGGTAAATTTTGCGGCGTTGCTGATTAAATTCAACAGCATCTGGCGTAATTTGGTGATATCAGTGTGCATGTTACCCAAGTTGTCATCAAATACGATTTTCAGGGCGTTGGTTTTTTTCTCAACCAGTGGTTGAACGGTAGCAATCACTTCATTGAGGATAGTGGCAAGATCGAAAGTTTCAAGAAACAAATCCATCTTGCCAGCTTCTATTTTAGAGAGATCGAGTACGTCATTGATCAGTCCCAATAAATGCTTGCCAGCCGCGTAAATTTTTTGCAAATCTGGAACAAAATATTCCTGCCCGGCGTCTTCGGCTTCTTCCTGTAACATTTCGCTATAGCCAATGATGGCATTTAACGGAGTACGGAGTTCGTGACTCATATTTGCCAAAAATTGACTTTTCGACCGGTTAGCGGCTTCAGCGACTTGTTGTGCTTGCTCCGCTTGAATCCTAGCCGTTTCTGCTAACCTTTGTGCTTGTTCCGCTTGATTTTTAGCTTCCAAGAATTCGGCCGTGCGTTCCTCAACTCGGTGTTCCAATTCGTTGCGTGCTTTTAATAGTTCGGCCGTGCGTTTGGTAACTTTGCGTTCCAAATCAATTTTATGCTGACGATCTTGTTCAATAAAACGCACATAGGACTTAATTCTGTTAATTAATTGAGGCGCATCAATGGGTTTCGTCAGATAGTCAACCGCCCCAATCTCAAAACCTTTTTGCTGGAATTCTTCCGATTTATAAGCCGCAGTCAGAAAAACAATGGGGATATATTGAATTTTGGGCCGTGATTGGATGATTTTTGCCGTTTCAAAACCATCCATGCCGGGCATTTGCACATCAAGAATAATCAAATCCACCTTTTTTTTCAGAAGGATTTTTAAGGCGGCTTCCCCTGATTGCGCTTGTAAAATGTTAGCATCAATATATTTTTTAATCAGAGTATGCAAGGTAAAGAGATTGTTTTCATTGTCATCAACAATCAGTACATTAATCGGTTCTATATTTGACATATTCAGTTATCAGTTATCAGTTATCAGTTATCTGTTATTATACGGAACGAACGTACTTTAAAACAGTGAAAATGAAAATACGAGTGAGTGATTGAATTAGTTATAAAATGAGTCATTTACAATAAAAATTTTCAGGTTTCATTTTTCATCCTTTTTGTAGGGTGCCAGTTTTAGCACTTGATTTATTATCTACCTATCACTATCTATATTTATAAAATGAATAATAAATATAGATTACATGAGTTTGCTCAAATAATTGGTCGCTCCACCAGCACACTGCGACGATGGGATAAAGAGGATCGTTTAGTAGCAAAACGTACTATCTCTAATCAATATACGATGATTCAGATGTTCGCCAAGTTTTACAATTAAAAGAAGAACCCGCCCTTAGAAAAGTAGTTGTCTATTGTCGCGTGTCATCAAAAAAACAGCAAAAATATTTTAATTCCTTTCTTGATGCCATGCGTACTTTTTGTTTAGCAAATGGCGTTGCTGTTGACTCTTGGATAACTGAAATTGCCGGTGGTATGAATTTCAAGCGTCCAAAGTTTAAGTTATCAGTTATTTCTCATAAAAAAGTTATCAGTTATCAGTTATCAGTTATACTGCACATGGTCACAATTTGCGTTTTTTTTATCTCGCTTCGCTCTGTTTGAGTTTGAGAATCGCGACACACCCCGTTCTTCCCCTCTATCGATGTGACTTGCCACAGTTTGAGTCCCCGGATTGAAGGGGGGAATTAAGGCAAGTCCTCTTACGTCATGGATGCAAGGGGTGTGTTATACTAATAAACAATGAAAAATGAGAAATGAATAGCAAAACACCAAAGCCAATAGCTTTAGCGATTGACTAAGGAGCTATTGTACCCTAAAAGCTGCTCGGCGTGGATGAGTTGTTATTAACACATCCGATGTTTGCTAAACATCGGATGTGTTTTCCAAGTTAAATGGCAACAAGTCAGCCCCAACGGGGCGATATTAATATAGCCAGGGGCAACGCCCCAATGCCATTAAGTTAAGGAATTAGAAACAAATAATCCCCCCCGCCTTTGGTAAAGCCGTCGTCTAATAGCTGAAGTGCCCTAAAGGGCACTGAAGACTCAATGGCATATCGTTTGCTTAGAAAAAATCAGCAATTTACCAGTCCCCTTTAGGGGACTTTAGCTTTGAGACAACGGCTTTAGCCGTTGGCTCTTTGTCGTTTATTTGTTAACTTAATGGCATTGGGGCAACGCCCCTGGCTTTGGGCGATATTAATATAGCCAAGGGCAACGCCCCTGGCTTTCTTTGGGTTTTAATAATTAATACGCCTTATAATTTATGATGAGGTTAAAATGACAATAGTCACTAAAATTTTGGCCGGCTCACTCATTTTTTGTCTGATGAGTTCGGTTGATGCCACCAGCACCATACCCATATTTCGTGTGGATGCTAAAGGTAAAACCGGCGCTGAAATTGGAGCAGCACTGGGAAAAGCTGTCAAAGAACAGTTTCCAGATATTGGAAAAAAATACGACAGCTATTTGGCGAGTTTTGTAGATCAAAATACCTTCAACTCTTGGGTACAAAAAAGAGTCAATTTCGTCAAACCCAATATTGATCAGGCGTACCAGGATGAAGTCAATGCGATAGTGTCTAATTGGGGTATTGTCGGTATTGATCAAGTGGGCGATGGTTATCTCTCCTTGAATGAGTTCTGGCTGTTACAACTCATTCCTGATATTGGGAGGAGAACAAATTGTTCAGGTTTTGGGGTGTTTGGAAATGTTTCAGCATTAAAGGCACCTATTGTTGGAAGAAATATGGATTGGAGAACGACAGAAGCCTTGAGAAGCATACAAGCCATAACTGTTTACGAATATGAAAATAGAACTTTTGTGAACATCGGTTTCGCCGGGTATGTCGGCGTGATTTCAGGATTTAACAGCGATGGATTGTTTGTCGCCCATTTGGATTCACCGCTGGGAAAGCGCTATCCTGAACCCATAGGTGACCATGCGATTGTCTTTGATCTCAGAAAGGTTTTAGAGAAAACCACCAAAATTTCTGCGGCGGCGATATCCTTGTCCAAGCAACAATACGGCTTCAGTCATAATATTCTGATGGCTGACACCAAGGATGTTGAAGTGTTGGAACAACCTCAGGGACAAAAAGCCCATCTCAGAAACGCCACAAGTCCTTTGAGAATAGAAATGTCGTGGGGAAAACCTAATCAAATTGCTGTCGTCAACTGCTTTGTTTTAAGGAATTCTCCTTTGAACTGCATCAGCAGTATTGACAGGTTTCGGTGGCATCGTTTTAGAACATTGGCTAAATTCAACAGTACTGATAATCAGGCCCATGTCAAAGATGTCATAAAGATTATGTTTGACAAGGTCAACCCTTATCAGGAAATATTCAACCAAAATACGGTACAATCTATAGTGTTTACCCCAAAAGACAAAAGATTGCACCTGTACACCGTGCCAATTTCTGGTATTCATAGCGCCCATCCGGTGATGTACGAGATACCTAATTTGCTACCAGTGTCACCTGTTCAAGAAACGTGGCTCAGTGATACGATCATGTATGTTCTTGCTTTCCTCATGTTAGGCAGCGTTTTATTTATTTCCTTTGGGAATAATGATTATTCCAAAAAAAGGGGTTAACTTTCATAGCCAACTACATCACTCGTAGGGGCAAACCGGCGTGTTTGCCCTTAAACCGGCGTGTTTGCCCTTTTTTGTATTTATACTCAACGTGGCCATAACTTGGATTTCCAGGGGCGGTGCCCCAATGCCATATCGTACCGCTTTTCGGTGAGGGCAACCATAAAGGATTGCCCCTACACGACATGACGATTTGTAGGGCAACCACAAGGGATTGCCCCTACACTTAATGGCATTGGGGCGGTGCCCCTGGCTGTATTAATCTCGCCCCGTTGGGGCTAACTTGTTAACCTCTATTAGCCCCTTCGGTAAGTATTATTAAAGCCAGGGGCAACGCCCCTGGAGCAACGCTGATCACTGTTCACTGAATTTACCGATAGAGCCACACGCGCATCAGCGAAATGAGTTTATCAGTGTCCACCGGTTTAGCAAGATAGTCATTCGCGCCCGCCTCAATACATTTCACTTTGTCGCCTTTCATGGCTTTGGCAGTGAGGGCGATAATGGGTAGTTTGCGGAAACGGAGTTGTTTTCTAATCTCTTGTATGGCTTCATAGCCGTCCATTTCTGGCATCATAATGTCCATTAACACAATGGCAATATCAGGATGCTCCTCTAACAATTCTAGTGCTTCTTTACCATTGTCTCCGACGACAACTTCCATCTCTTTGCTCTCTAAAAAAGTCGTTAAGGCAAAGGTATTGCGAACATCATCATCGACAATCAGTACCTTTTTGTGGCTTAAAATGGCCTCTTTATTGTGTACCATCCGCAGCATTTTCTGTTTATCCTGGGATAAATGGGTTTCGACTTGATGGAGAAACAGAGTGGCTTCGTCTAACAAACGCGCCGGCGATCTCACGGCTTTGATGGTGAGATTATCGGCACACTGCAATATTCTTTCTTCTTCCTCTGTCAGTTCCCGTTCCGAATAGATAATGACTGGAATCTGAGAGAGGTTGTCATCATGTTGCAGTTTTTCAAGGATTTTGAGGCCCGCTTGTTGTTCAACATCGACATCAAGAATGATACACTCAAACTGTGCCATGAGTAGTTCTTGCGATGTGCATGCAAGCGTTGCGACAGTTGTTATATTGACATCATCACTTCCAACGATGTCTAAAATGTCCTGTTGATGTTGTTCATCGTCAACAATCACCAGTAAGTTTTTCACGGCTTTGCTAATAAACCGTTCTATCGAATTAAAGGCTTCCCCGAGTTCGCCCATACTGATGGGTTTGAGCAAGTAACCGATAGCACCCATTTTTTTCGCGTCCATTCCTTGATCAGAGGCAGACATAAAATGCACCGGGATATGCCGCGTGTTGGGATTGTCTTTCAGCTTTTCCATGACTGTCCAACCATCCATTTGGGGTAAACCGACATCAAGAATAATGGCATAAGGGCGATATTCTTCAGCCAATTGTAGGCCGGTTTTGCCATCTGCTGCGACAAGGCACTTAAAGCCTCTTTCCCGTGCCAGTTTTATAAGGATGTTTGAGAAATTACTGTCGTCTTCGACAATTAAAAGAGATTTTTCATCGGCTGTCAGACTTTCTCTATCATCCGTAATACGCTTTGTTATATGGGATTCCGTTTTCTCTTTTTCGCGAGCGGTTGTCGGGGTTTCATCCGTTGGCGATGGCATAAGCGTGTCAGTCTTCTGAATTACTGAACTTTTTTCAATGTTTTCAGGCAGATAGAGCGTAAAAGTACTGCCCTTACCTTCTTCACTGTGCAGTTGAAGTTCGCCGCCTAGCAGTCGGGCTAATTGGCGAGAAATCGATAAACCAAGGCCTGTGCCGCCGAAGCGTCTGCTGGTAGTGCCATCCACTTGTTGGAAGGCTTCAAAGATAACCATTTGTTTATCTTCGGGAATACCAATGCCACTATCCGCCACGCTTATCGCCAGAAAATCCTCCTCTCCCCGTGCGGCGAGTTCCCCGCTTTGAAAAAGGGTTAGGGGGGATTTTGGGTTTCGCAGCATCGTCAGCTTGACTTCTCCCTTACTGGTAAATTTAAAAGCATTGGATAACAGATTGTTGATAATTTGTTGGAGCCTGTGCGCGTCGGTGCTTATGATTTGTGGAAAGTCTTCAGCAATCGTGATTTGGAAAGCCACCCCTTTTTTGTCTGCAACCGGGCGGAATTTGTGTTCAATCGGTTCCACCAATTCCATCAGTGCCATGTATTGAAGATGGACTTCAATTTTACCGGCTTCTACTTTGGATAGATCCAAAATCTCGTTGATGAGCGTGAGCAAGTCGGAGCCGGCACTGTGAACTGTCTGGGCATATTCCACTTGTTGTTCGGTTAAGTTGCCGTCATTGTTCTCGCCAAGAAGTTGGGCGAGTATCAGCATACTGTTCAAGGGTGTGCGTAGTTCATGAGACATATTGGCGAGAAATTCTGATTTGTATTTACTCGCTAATTCCAATTCTTTGGCTTTTGTCTCAATAGCGATTTGAGTCGTTTCCATTTCTGCCTTGGTTTTTTCTAACGCAAAATTCTTGTCGCGGATTTCCTGTTGTTGCTGCTCTAATTCTTTGGTGCGTATTTCAAGTTCTTCGTTGGTTTGACGCAGTTCTTCTTGTTGGCTTTGTAATTCTTCGGCCTGAGTTTGCAATTCTTCAGCCTGTCGGCGGCTTTGTTGTAAAAGTGTTTGCATCCGAGAACGTGATTCGGCCGTGTTTACGGCGATGCCAATGTTTGGCATGATTTGACTGAGAAATTCTTGTTGAAGAGTGGTGATGGTTTTGAAAGAGGCCAGTTCAATCACGCCTTTTAGCGTCTCTTCATACATAAACGGTTGTACAATCACATGATGAGGTAATGCTTTGCCCAAACCAGACTGAATGCGAGCATAATAATTGTCAGGCACTTTGGTGATGTGAATCGGTTTCTGCTCTAGTGCCGCTTGCCCAACCAGTCCTTCGCCAACCACAAATTCACTGGTAATGCCTTTGCGGTGAGTATAAGCATAACTGGCGATCAGTTTGAGGCGGGTGTTATGTTTGTCTTCTTCAAGCAGATAGAACATGCCAACCGGCATTTCTAAATAGGTGGCAAGAAAAGTGATGATGTTCTTTGCCAATTGAATAATATCTTGTTCACCACTCATTTGGTCACTTAATTGCGTTTGCCCGGTTTTTAGCCAATCTTGGGTCAGATTCTGGGTAGTGGCTTCGGCCAGCTTGACAGAGGCCGTTTCTAGGGCATTTTTTATTTGAGCAAAGTCACCTCGGTATTCGGCCTTAGCCATGACGCGCTGTTCACCTTTGGCCAGTCCTTGAGAGAGTTGAACAATGTCTTCAATCACTTGTCGCAGATCAGATAAAGCATTCTCTAGGGCCTGTTTGACTTGAACAAAATCGCCTTTATATTCAACCTTGGGCGTAACGCGCAAGTCGCCGGCAACGAGTCCCTGAGAGACTTGGATAATGTCTTTAATGACTTGGCTCTGATTAGGCAAGGCCGTTTCTAAGGCATTTTTGATTTGGATAAAGTCGCCTTGGTAGGTTGCCTTGGGCATAATGCGTAGGTTGCCTTTCGCTAACCCTTGAGACACTTGAACAATGTCGTCAATAACGGTTTTAAATGAATTGGCTACCGCATAAAAGGCTCGCCCAATCTCACCCATTTCATCCCGATAGGCGATGACTTTATCTATCTCAGCCCGGTTGGTGACGGTTGAGGTTATCTCACCGGCAACCAGCTTGCTGGCAATAGCGTTAATAATCTGTACCGACTTGGCAATACCGAGGGAGATAAATAAACCGAGCCAGCCGCTTAATACTATCACTGTTACTAAGGCAATGACAGTGGTGGCAATCACTCTTGTTCGGGTGGCTTGGGCACTTTCGTACATGCCGCTGGCTTTGTTGGCGGCGTCGTTTGTTAAGGCTTCCATCTTGCTCTCAAGCAAGGCGACATGTTGAGCACCTTTGCCTTTGGTAATAGCGAAGGCTTGATCTCTTTGCCCACTTTTCGTTAAAGCAATCACCTGTTTACGAATCGGTGCCCAATCTCTAAAGATTTGGAGAGTATCTGCGATTAACGCCGCACCTTCATCGCCAAGAATCCATTTTTGAACAATGGCAAATTGTTGGTAGACTTCTTGTTCATATTGGTATATTTGTGAATGCGCTGCTTCTATGTCGGCCGCGTTTGCAGCAAGCGCTACGTCCTTCATGCTACTGTGCATTTTGGTAATGCCAGTGTGAGCCGTGAGTACCGCCCTAGTGACTTGCAATGGATGATTATAAATCTTGGTGGTCAAATTCGCCAGAACATCCATTTGGATGAGGCCGTAGATATTGACGGCGCTGCTGAGCAGTAAAATTAAGGCAAACGCGAGTAGTAGTTTGGTACTGATTTTGAGTTTCATGTTTGAGTTCCTGTTTTTCACTGAACTGTGCTCGATTAAAGACGCAGGAGTCCAAACTTTAGTTTGGCAGTCGTCCAAACGATCGGTCGGCAAGGTTATAGGGCCATACTTTAATTTGACAACATCCAAAATATTTTATGGCCCCCAAACCAGACGTTCCCGCTAAACGCAGGAGTCCAAACTTTAGTTTGGACGACTGCCAAGATAAATCTTGGACTCCGGATAAATCTGACAACATCCAAAGTAGTTTATGGCCCCCAAACCAGACGTTCCCGCCAAGTTAAAACGGATAAATATTGGGCTCCGGATAAATCTTGGACTCCGGATAAATCTTGGGTTGTTTTGGTTTGTTCGATTGTTTAAGAAAAAACTGATAACTGATAACTGATAACTGATAACTGATAACTGATCACTGATCACTGAACAGCAGTGCTTGCATCTTGGTACGAGAGTCGGCCGTATTCACCGCTATCCCAATGTTGGGCATCACCTGTTCAAGAAATTCCAATTGAACTTCCGTTATTTCATAGAAAGAGCCTATTTCAATAACACCTTTCACCGCATTTTCATACAGAAATGGCATGACAAGAATATTCTGAGGAACGGCGCCTCCTAAACCGGATTGAATATAAATATAATCCTCTGGTATATCCGCCACGAGGATTTTTCGCTTTTCTAGGGCCGCTTGCCCTACCAATCCTTCACCGAGTTTAAATTCATTCGCCATACCTTTGCGCTGAATATAGGCATAACTCGCAACGAGTTTTAAGCGGCTACTCTTGCTTAGGTTGCCCTTGCGTTCCTTTTCCCCTTCCTCAAGCATACCTTCCTCAAGCAGATAGAATACGCCAATCTGCGCGTCTAAATAGGTGGTGAGGAAAGTGATGATATTCTGTGCCAGCGTCATGATATCTTGCTCACCACTCATATGATCATTTAACTGGGTTTGCCCTGTTTTTATCCAATCTTGGAGCGCATTCTTTCTGGTTGCCTCCGCCAACTTGGTAGCTGCGGTTTCTAAGGCATTTTTTATTTGCACAAAGTCTCCTCTGTATTCGGCCTTTGCAGTGACGTGTTGACGGCCTTCTGCTAATCCTTGAGAGACTTGAACAATGTCTTCAATGACTTGCCACAAATCGGACAAAGCGGTTTCTAAAGCATTTTTGATTTGGACGAAGTCGCCTCGATATTCCGCTTTGGGTGTCACGCGCAAATGGCCGACCGCTAATCCCTGCGAGACTTGAACAATATCTTCAATCACCTGCCGCAGGTTGGCAATCATTTGTTCAAACACAACGCCAGATTTGCTTAGATTAGACGACATTTCATTGAAGGCACAAGTCAGTTGCCCCACCTCATCATCAGTAGACATGACTTCAACCGTATGAGCTGGCAAATCAAGCTTTGCTGTCAAGTCGCCTTTTGCCATACGTTCTAAGGCGTTAACCAGTTATGGTAAGTGAGTTTGGCTAATTTGCCGAGTGACTGTTTGCAACCTAATGATGGGGCGAGTAAACTTATTAGCAAGCCCACGGGCTAGGAAAATAACGATAATAGTGATGATCAAGGCGAGTCCTAGCATCAAAAGACGCAGCCCGTTGACGGCTCCCAGTGCCTCGTCTTCTGGTATGGTTCTGATTAATATCCAATAGTGTTGAGGATTCAGTGGGTCAAAGTGGATTTTTTGTAGCGAGACGACTTCGTTTCGAGTCTTATCCACAGTGACATAAGAGTCGCTACCTGATAGTTTTAACACTTTAAGGGATGTTGGAAAATCGTGGCGAATGTTATAGTGCGTCCCTAATTCAAAGCCAAAGGTTCGACTGGGATCGGGATGAGACAGATAAAAACCTTCTTTGTTGGTCAAGTATATTTTACCTAAGTTGACGATAAGACGACTGAGAAAGTTAGCCACGTAAATATTTGAGACGATGATGCCGCGAAATTGGCCAATTTTATCATAGATTGGCGTACTGAAACGGATAACGGGAACGTGCGGTACCTCAATCTTGCCATTTTCGCGGTTGAAATTGATCGGGGAAATATAGATTTCACCCTGTCGCAGCGTTTGAGAGACTATAAAATAAGGCCACTGGGCCTTGTTTTGCAATTGTTCGGTACCTGAGATAATATTGACTTTATTATTCCGATAATCAACGCGCACCATCTCATCGCCGTTTTCGTTAATATAACGGAATTGTTGATAAAAGTGTTTATTGCGAGCCATAACCGCGAACAGGTGGGTTAATTTGTTAACCCAAACCTCGTAAGGTATCCTCTGGACTGGATCAGTGCCACCGTTGTCGCGGGCACGGATAATACCTTGCACGGGTGAAGTACCACTCATAAACAAGAGATCACTGGCGAAATGTTCTATATAGATACTGGTATCTTTCATGATCGACAGAGTCTCCTGTTCCATTTTGGACAAAGCCAAATTAATGAGACTGGTGTACGCACGCTGATAACTCAGCAGAGCAACCACCGTCAGTGGGATAAGTGCAACTAAGATAAATATCACCATCAAACGGGCGCTCATGTGGGTACGAAAAAAACGAAGGCTGAATTTTGAATTCATATCAGTTATCAATGATCAGTGTCGTTTGTGAAATTGTTTATAGTGTTTGTAGTGTTTGTAGTAGGCGATTTATCGCCTAAATTGTTTATAGTGTTTGTAGTAGGCGATTTATCGCCTAAATTGTTTATAGTGTTTGTAGTAGGCGATTTATCGCCTAAATTGTACTTAAAAAACCTTAATATTTGAATTCATGACTATTTTTTCTAAGAGAGAGCGGTTAGAGGCTGTTAGGAGAAGTTATTTTGCTGAGCCAAAAGTGCTTGCATTTTGGTGCGTGACTCGGCCGTATTCACGGCTATCCCAATATTTGGCATCACTTGATCCATAAACTCTAGTTGAACTTCTGTCATTTCGTGGAAAGTGCCGATTTCAATGACACCTTTCACCGCATTTTCATAGAAAAAGGGTATCACGAGGAGTTGCTGAGGAACAGCTTTCCCTGAACCGGATTGAATATAAATATAATCCTCTGGCACCTCTGTCACGAGGATTCGTTGCTTTTCTAGGGCCGCTTGTCCGATCAATCCTTCGCCAATTTGAAATTCATTCGCCATGCCTTTGCGTTGAGCGTAGGCATAACTCGCAATCAGTTTTAAACGGCCATTTTCATCGGCGGCCTCATTTCCATTGATTCCTTGTCCCTGGCTTTCGGTTTGAAGCCAATAAAATACGCCAACCTGCGCTTCTAAGTAAGTGGTGAGGAAAGTGATAATGTTCTTTGTCAACGTAATAACATCTTGCTCACCGCTGATTTGTTCGTTTAACTGCGTTTGCCCTGTTTTCAGCCAATCTTGGATCGCGTTTTGTGCCATTGCCTCATGCAGTTTGGCGGCCGCGGTTTCTAGGGCAATTTTGATTTGGACAAAATCTCCTTGATATTTTGCTTTAGCCATGACGTGTTGTCCACCTTCGGCTAATCCTTGAGAGACTTGAACAATGTCTTCAATCACCCGCCGCAGGTTGGACAAGGCGGTTTCCAAGGCCTGTTTGATTTGGACGAAGTCGCCACCATATTCGGCTTTGGGTGTGACGCGCAGATTGCCGGCCGCTAATCCCTGCGACACTTGAACAATGTCTTCAATCACCCGCCGCAGGTTGGACAAGGCTATTTCTAGGGCCTTTTTGATTTGGATAAAGTCTCCTTTGTATTCGGCCTGTGGCGTCACACGCAGATTACCTGTTGCTAAGCCCTGAGAAATTTGGACAAAGTCTTCAATGACGGCCTTAAAATAATTGGCTAAAGCATCAAAGGCTCGCCCGATGTCTCCCATTTCGTCTTGACGAAGAGTGATTTGGCTCATTTCGTCGCGGCTTTTAATATCAACCATTTGGCTCAGGTTTCCGGCCACCATTTTGTTGCTCATCCCAATCAGTGTCGCCAATGGCGTTGTGATACTACGCGAGATGGCAAAACCTAAGCCTAAGCCAACAAGGATAGCAAGGCTCATCGTGATCAGCAGTTCTATCCAAGTATAGGAAACGAGGGCATGAGTAGCCTGATTGGTCGCCTCAAAATCAGTACCGACACTGGCCGACATTTTTGACGCCGTTTTTCGTATTTGCGGCCCAATCACGTTCAATTGGTTCTCAATAATTTGGTTTTGTCGGGCGTAATCGGCTTGAAGTCCAGTGAAGCCTTGATGGTACAGATTGACGGCCGCTTTGGCTTCTTGAGCCAGTTGACGATGTGTGGCATCTTGAAGTTCCGCGTCAAGCTTCTTAAAAGCCGCTTGGGCTTCTTGATAGCGTTCTTTAAACTTTTGTATCCATTGTTGTTTGCCTTCTTCAAGATATTTGAAGGCATCTAGGCGCATCAATAGCAAAGCACGCTGAGCATTGCCGGCGTAAAATGAGGCCGTCGCATCTTCCGCTTGAAAGGCACTTTCGCGCAATTGCTCTAGCTTTTGCTCGGCCAATGGCCCCTGTACATTGAGTTCCTCCCGTAGCATCTTATGTCGTTTGTCCATGAGCCGAGTGACTTTAGCAAAATGCTTGCCGTACTCTTGCACGCCGGCTTTGATAGTGGTGAGCATTTTGACTCGCTCTTCCTTGGTAATCTCTTTACCGGCCTCCGCCAACAGGGCCTCAAAATGGGCGAACTCTTCATTGAAGCGATTTAAGTCATCGGGCTGTTGGCGCCGAATATATTTATTCGCATAAAAGCGAACCAGCAAAATCCTTGAAACCATTTGGTCGGACAGATGCTGATCTTTGGCAAGATGATCGGCCAGATCAGTGACGGTGGCATCGATCCGAGTGATCTGAAAGATAGCCAGCCCGCCAACGACGGCCATCAGGACTAAAATAATGAGAAAACCAGAAAATATCTTGGTGCCGACTTTGAGATTGTTAAAACTGTTCATAATAACAAATGAAAAATGAAAAATGAAAAATGAAAAATGAATGTCGTCAGATTACTAACTACGTTTTTTACGTTAAGAATTATATCCTAAAGTTGTCAAGCCTAGATTATCCGTTTTATAACGATCCGAATGGAAGCTTTGCTAATCTTTGTAGTAACGAGAGAAACCTCGGAAGGAAGGCAAACCTGCGCTAGGGCTTGGAAAGTGGGCCAGGTTGTTAAATTGATAATGCGAATTAAGGGTTGAATTAATTATTATGAAATCAATGATTTATAAAAACTTCTGATTGAGAAGTTATTTTATAACTCTTTTTCAGGCTAAAGTTTCGCTCCGCGAAACTTTTGCCTGAAATTCTACATTTTTAATTTTTAATTCTTAATTCGCATTGATAGGCCTTAGTTTTATTAATGGCCCACCTTTTTGCCTTAACGAAAGAAACCTTTAGGACTTACGCATTGACAGATGAAAAAATTTATGCTTTCTTTTAAATACCTTTTAAATACAAGGCATTACAAATTTGGGATGAATCGTTTTTGGTCAATTTTGACAGATTTAGTCGTTGGTAAAATTTTTATAACCCGATGATATTTATCATGAAAACAAAAAATGGAGTTTGTCAAGGCGTAAGTCCTAACCTTTTCAGTTTGGCAAACCTCTTCAGTCTCGTAACCCACCTAAGCGGGCGCTACTTTCTCAAACATTATCCCGAAACTACGTTCTGAGCGGAGCGAGATAATCCATCCCTTAGCAGTCCCACCATATCCCTTTCGTAAGGCCACACGTTTAAACCCTAAATTAGCTTAAAATCAATAGCCTACATTCAACCCCTTTGGGGTTGTGGCGGTTGATTTTTTCCCCAGTAGCTCTTCACATTCAACCCCTTCGGGGTTGTTTTGGTTTGTTTGAGTGTTTAAGAAAAAACTGATCACTGATAACTGATCACTGATCACTGAACAGCAGTGCTTGCATCTTGGTACGTGAGTCGGCGGTATTCACCGCGATGCCAATAGTTGGTATCACCTGATCAATCAATTCTAGTTGAACCTCTGTCATAACGTGGAAAGAACCGATTTCAATGACACCTTTTACGGCATTTTCATACATAAACGGCATCACGAGGAGATTTTGAGGAATCGCTTCCCCCATACCAGATTGAATCTGAATATAACCCTCTGGCACCTCTGTCACGATAATTCGTTGCTTTTCTAGGGCCACTTGTCCGATCAGTCCTTCACCCATTTGAAATTCATTCGCTATGCCTTTGCGCTGGGTGTAGGCATAACTAGCAATGAGTTTTAAACGGGCATTTTCGTCGGCCTTTCCCCTTTCCCCTTGCTCCTGGCCTACTTCCCTCTTACCCCTTGCCCTTTCTTCAAGCAGATAGAATACACCAACTTGCGCTTCTAAATAGGTGGTGAGAAAAGTAATGGCATTCTTTGCCAGCGTAATGACATCTTGCTCACCGCTAATTTGTTCATTTAACTGCGTTTGCCCTGTTTTTAACCAATCTTGGATCGCGTTTTGTGCCATTGCCTCATGCAGTTTGGCGGCCGCGGTTTCTAGGGCAATTTTGATTTGGACAAAATCTCCTTGATATTTTGCTTTAGCCATGACGTGTTGTCCACCTTCGGCTAATCCTTGAGAGACTTGAACAATGTCTTCAATCACCCGCCGCAGGTTGGACAAGGCGGTTTCCAAGGCCTGTTTGATTTGGACGAAGTCGCCACCATATTCGGCTTTGGGTGTGACGCGCAGATTGCCGGCCGCTAATCCCTGCGACACTTGAACAATGTCTTCAATCACCCGCCGCAGGTTGGACAAGGCTATTTCTAGGGCCTTTTTGATTTGGATAAAGTCTCCTTTGTATTCGGCCTGTGGCGTCACACGCAGATTACCTGTTGCTAAGCCCTGAGAAATTTGGACAAAGTCTTCAATGACGGCCTTAAAATAATTGGCTAAAGCATCAAAGGCTCGCCCGATGTCTCCCATTTCGTCTTGACGAAGAGTGATTTGGCTCATTTCGTCGCGGCTTTTAATATCAACCATTTGGCTCAGGTTTCCGGCCACCATTTTGTTAGCCATATTGGTCAGTTTTGCCAAGGGACGAGTAATGCCACGCGAGATGGAAATACCTAGCAGCAAACCAATGACGAGACTGCCCAAAGTAAAAATCAGGGCTTGTGTCTGCACCCACACGACATTTTGTTTAGCTTGTTCAGATCGCTCCGCATTCAATTGATTTTCTGTTTGGATAAAGGCATCAAATTGGGCACGCACTTTGTCTAGGAGAGCCTTGCCCGTTCCAGCTTGGATCAAGGCTGATACATCGGCCATGGTGACCGGGTTAGCGTTCATCTCCTGTCGTGCCTCGATTTCAGGCTTGGCAGCTTTTTCTAGCCATTTGGTCGCCAGCAACTCAGCCCGCTTTAATAAGGCTAGGTTATCCGAGTCACTTGCCAGTCGAGCGCGTAAGGCCGCAATATAAGTTACTAATTGTGCTTGACCGTTGCGATAAGGCTCAAGAAAACGGTCTTCACCAGTGATAAGAAAGCCACGCTGCCCCGTTTCTTGGTCAACCAGCGCTTTGGCGATTTTGACGGTTAGGATGATGCTTTTTAGGTCGCCCTTGGTTACCAAATTGGCCTCCAGTTGTTCGAGCACTCCGCGCAATTCATCCAAAATGCCCTTACCCACTCCAACCTTGAGTACTTCTTGAAGGTGTTTGGCACTAACGGTGGCCTTATTGGCCTCGCGTCGCTTGGCGATTTCCGGCTCACCGGCCACCCGAATCCACTCGTCGTGAAGGTGGCCTATTTTTGTCAGCACGGCAACTTGGGACGGATTGTTGCTGACCAGCTGTTTTTCGGTCTCAAGTAGCGTCTCAAATTCGGCTATGCCGTTATGGTAAGGCTCAAGGAATTCATCTTTACCTGTAATCAGAAAACCGCGTTCACCGGTTTCCATATCGACAATCAGTTTCTCCAATCGGTGGGCATTGGACAGTACCGGCTGATCGTGTTCAACCAAAAAACTAAAGTCTTTTGTTAAGTCGTTCAGGCTGAAGAGCAGCACGGCCGCCAAGCCCATCATCAGTATAAGTATGGCAATGTAGCCAAGGAGAATCTTTTTACCCACTTTGAGATTGTTAAAAGCATTCATAATAGAAAATGAAAAATGTTAACAGGAGGTTTGGCAGGAGTCCAATCTACGCCAAAGTTAATAATAACTACAAGGATTGTATATAATAAGGGATTTCATAAACGAGCATAAAATCACGTCAGTCAAGTTCTCAAAAGCATTTGCTGATTGAATAGCTTTCTTAAAACGAGCATGATTTTTTTATCGAATTTGTTCATTATCAGAATTAGCGAAGAAATCCTTTTTTATAACAATCCTTGGGCGTTTGGGCGTACGAAAAAACTTGATCATCGAGTTTCAAATTAAAGTATGGCCCTACAAACGACAACAGGGATTGGGTATAAGCAAGGATAAATCCTTGCTTTGATTCAATCCTTGTAGTTATTTGGAGTCAGTTTTATTTTACCCTGATTTTTGTCTGGCTATTGGGCGCTGGTTTGAGGGCCATAAAAGACTTTGGATGTTATCAAATTAAAGTCTGGCCTTACAAACGACAACAGGGATTGGGTAAGTACCGAAGCACATATTATCAGGTATTTTGTCGGAACCAAAAGGGCTTTGCACGTGGGATTGCCCCTACGAACCGTCGTGTCATGTAGGGGCAATCCTTTATGGTTGCCCCTTTGATATTGGCTTTTCTTAAAATACCAGAAAATTTATGCTTCAGTACTTATAACCAAGGATAAATCCCGGCTTAAAATCCCGGCTTATATTCAATCCTTGTAGTTGTTATTTGGAGTCAATTTTACCCTGATTTTTGTCTGGCTATTGGGCACCGGTTTGAGGGCCATAAACGACTTTGGAAGTTTTAAAATTAAAGTATGGCCCTACAAACTACAACAGGGATTGGGATAAACCTGCGGATAAATCCCTGCTTATATTCAATCCTTGTTGATCACTGTTCACTGAGAACTGAACACTGAATTTACCGATAGAGCCATACTCGCATCAGCGAAACCAGTTTATCAGTATCCACCGGTTTAGACAAATAGTCATTCGCGCCGGCTTCAATACATTTGGTTTTATCGCCCTTCATGGCTTTAGCAGTCAGAGCGATAATAGGGAGTTTGCGGTAGCGGGGTTGTTTTCGGATTTCCCGCATGGCTTCATAGCCGTCCATTTCGGGCATCATAATGTCCATCAATACAATGGCAATATCAGGGTGCTCCTCCAACAATTCTAGGGCTTCGTGGCCGGTGTTACCGCCGATAACTTCCATGTTTTTCTCCTCTAAGACGGTTGCCAAGGCAAAAGTATTACGCGCATCATCATCGACAATTAACACCTTTTTCTTGGCTAAAATGGCCTCTTTGTCATGCACCATTCGTAATATTTGGCGTTTATCAACCGGTAAATTGGCTTCTATCTGATGGAGAAACAAGGTGGCTTCGTCTAATAAACGTTCTGGCGAATTCACTGACTTAATCGGGAGAGCATCCGCACATTGCAACAATAATGCTTCCTCGACAGAGGTTAATTCGCGCTCAACGTAGGTAATCACGGGGGTTTGGCAAAGGCCTTCGACTTGTTGCATCTGTTCAAGCACTTGGCACCCTGACCGTTGCTCTATATCCATATCAAGAATAATACAATCAAACGAGGTTTCTTTTAGCTGCGCTAAGGCCGTCGTCGTTGTCATCGCCAAGGTGATTTGGACATTCACACCCCCAACTAAATCCTGAATCTGCTGTTGATGTATTTCGTTGTCCACAACCACCAACAGATTTTTCACGGTTTTGGTCAGAAACTTTTCTATCGAATTGAAAGCCTCCCCAAGTTGCTCCATACTCACCGGTTTGTGCAAATAACCAATCGCCCCCCGCTTTTTCGCTTCCAGACTGTTATGATCGGCTGCGGAGATAAAATGCACCGGAATGTGCCGCGTGTCGGGATTGTCTTTCAATATTTCCATCACCGTCCAGCCATCCAGTTGTGGTAACCCTACATCAAGAATAATGGCATTCGGTTGATATTCTTCAACCAGTTGCAAGCCGGTTTGACCCTCTTCAGCAACCAGGCATTTGAAGTGTTTTTCTCTGGCTAATTCCATAACAATGCCGGAAAATTTTCGGTCATCTTCAATAATCAAAAGGGATTTGTCCTCCGGTTTGACTGTCGCTCTATCATCCTTAATCAAAAGGGATTTGTCCTCGGCTTTGAGTATTGTTCTATCATCCTTGAGAGCGGTTTTGACCTCCGCAGAGGTTGTTGGCAGCGTGGGTGCGGGTTTAACGGTTTGGGAGGGCACCGAAACTTGCGGTACCTCACTATTTGACCGGGTTAATTCTTGGGTGCCGGCATTCCTTGGACGGGTTTGAGGCAAATAGAGCGTGAAAGTACTGCCCTTGCCTTCTTCACAGTGTAATTGCAGTTCGCCACCGAGTAGTCGGGCTAACTGGCGGGAGATCGATAAGCCTAGCCCCGTTCCGCCAAAACGCCGGCTGGTGGAGCCATCCACTTGCTGAAAGGCTTCAAAGATAACTTGTTGTTTCTCTTTAGGAATACCTATCCCGGTATCTGACACGCTGAACGCAATGAAATTCCCTAACCCCCCGTTTTCAAAGCTGAGAATTCGCTCTTTCGCAAAGGGTGGCTGGAGGGATTTGGATTTTATCTCCAGCTTTATTTCGCCTTTCTCGGTGAATTTAAAAGCATTGGAGAGCAGATTGTTAATGATTTGTTTGAGTCGCTGCTCGTCGGTGTTGAGTACAGGTGGCAACTCGTCAGCTAGGGTGATGTGGAAAGCTAACCCTTTTTCTGAAGCCAGATGACGGAATTTTTGTTCAACCATTTCTACCAAATCGGTCAACGACAGATCCTCAGCATTCACGTCAATTTTGCCGGCTTCCACCTTGGATAAATCTAAGATTTCATTGATAAGCGTCAGCAAGTCGGAACCGGCACTGTGAATCGTCTGGGCATATTCCACCTGTTTGTCGCTCAAGTTACCGGCTTTATTATTGGCTAACAGTTGGGCGAGAATCAGCAAACTGTTTAACGGGGTGCGTAATTCATGCGACATATTGGCCAGAAATTCTGATTTATACTGACTCGCCAGTTCGAGTTCTTGGGCTTTGGTTTCAATCGCCGTCCTCGCTTTTTCCATCTCGGCTTGCGTTTGTTCCAGCACGAGATTCTTATGTTGAATTTCCGCTTTTTGTCGCTCTAAGTCTTTGGTACGCTCTTCTAACGCTTCGTTAGTCTGCTTCAATTCTTCCTGTTGAGTTTGTAATTCTTCTGACTGGCTTTGCAGTTCTTCGGATTGACTTTGCAGTTCTTCATTCTGTTGCTGAAGTGCCGCTTGCTTACTTTCTAAATCTTGCCGTTGAGCTTGCAAGGCCTCATTCACCTGTTGGAGTTCTTCCTGTTGACTTTGTAGTTCTTCCGACTGACTTTGCAGTTCTTCGGTTTGCCTTTGGCTTTGCTGTAACAGTTCTTGCATTTGAGTGCGTGACTCGGCCGTATTCACCGCGATTCCAATGCTCGGCATCACCTGTTGAATAAATGCCTGTCGAGTCTCAGTGAGTGCCTCTGAAGAACCGATTTCAATGAGGCCTTTGACAACATTTTCATAAAAAAATGGAATCAGTCGCACATGGTTGGGTAAAACATCGGCCAAACCCGATTGAATCACATGGACGCATTCTTCCAGTCTCCGAGTGAAGGAAATCGGTTTTTGTTCCAGAGCAGCCTGTCCAACTAAACCTTCACCCACCAAAAATTCAGTGGGTCGATTATCGCTGGCGGTGTAGGCATAACTGGCGGTCAGTTTCAGGGAAGCACTTGAGTTTAGGGAATTGGACTCTATCAGCAAATAAAATAAGCCAACCTGCGTCTCTATGTAAGTACTCAGAAAGGAGATGATTTTTTTGGCCAGCTTAACGATATCTTGCTCGCCACTCATCAGATCATTTAACTGTGCTTGCCCGGTTTTGAGCCAATCTTGCGCGGCATTTTTGGCGGTGGTTTCTGCTAACTTAGCCGCTGCGGTTTCTAGGGCATTTTTAATATGGACAAAGTCGCCTTGGTATTCCGCCTGAGGCGCGACGTTCTGAGCGCCTTCTGCTAATCCTTGAGAGACGTGGACAATGTCCTCAACCACATGCCGCAGATTGGACAAGGCCGTTTCCAAGGCATTTTTGATTTGAACGAAGTCTCCCCGGTAGATTGCCTGAGACGAGACGCTCAGGTGGCCGCTGGCTAACTTCTGAGACACTTGGACAATGTCTTCAATCACTTGCCGCTGGTTGGATAAGGCCATTTCTTGGGCATTTTTGATGTGGGCAAAGTCTCCTTGGTATTGCGACTGAGGCGTGACGCTTAGGTTACCCTCTGCTAACCCTTGAGAGACGTGGACAATGTCCTCAATCACTTGCCGCTGGTTGGACAGGGCTGTTTCTAGGGCATTTTTGATTTGGATGAAATCTCCTCGGTATTCCGACTGAGGTATGACGTTTAGATTACCCGCCGCTAATCCTTGAGAAACTTGGACAATATCTTCAATGACTTCCTGAAAATAACGGGTTAAAGCGTCAAAGGCTCGTCCGATTTCACCCATTTCATCTCGACGAGTGATGATTTTATTTCCCTCAATTGAAGCTATCCCGGTTGATTTCAGGTTGCCGGTGGTCAATTGGCGTGCGGCTTCTGTGATAATTAATACGGGCTTGGCTATGGAATTGGCGACCAAAAAAGCCACGATAACCACGATAACGGTGATCACCAAGCTGGCTATTAAAGTCAGAATGACCCCAGCGCGGGCTGCTTGATCCGCAGCTATCTTGGCTTGCTCAGAACCAATCACGTTGGTTTCACGCATGCTCTTCATTAAACCTAACGCATTTTCAAAGAGGTCATTGGCCGTGCCAATACTCAGGCTTTGCGCTTTTTCGTCCTCATTTTTTTGAGACAGCAAGATGACTTTATCGTTAGCCTGCCAAAACTCATCAAGAACGGCCTTGAATTTTTCAAAGGCTTTTGTTTCTGTCCCCTCGTCCAGAGTTGTCTCAAACCCAGCGAGTGCTTTGATGAGGATTTCTCGCTGAGTTTTAATTTCTGTTTCCATGCTCCTCATCGTCGCATCATCCGGCGCTATGATGTGGTTTTTCTGTGCTTCAATGATATGCAGCAGGGCGATTTCGGCGTTATCGAGGTTAATGATGCTGGGAAAATAATTGTCACTCACTTCGTTAGCGGCCGCTTTGGCCGCATAGAGTTGGGTAATGGCTACCCAGCCGACGATAGTCAGCGGTATGAGTGACACAGCGAGAAACAACAGAATCAACTTGCCCCGCATGGAGCGGAAGAAGGTGATACGTGTTTCGTAGTATGATTGGGTAGAAGAGGGTATGTTCATAATATTTACTCAATTATAAATTATTCCTATTATTTATCCTTTTTTTATAATAACTTATTAAGTATTATTTATCAATCATAAGTTATCTTATGCAAAAAATGTTCCAAGCACCACAACCCTGAAAGGGTTGAATGTGAAACGCAGTAACTCGCTACGCGAGATAATAGCACCTGGTAAAATCAGGGGGGGAAATATTTTAACATTCAAACAACGTGGCGCCTCGATGCCAAAACCCACAGGTTGCACCTGTGGCTATTCACATTCAAACAACGTGACGCCTCGATGCTTTTTTTATTTATCGTTCCCACTCGAATTTTATAATAATCTGCCACACGGTAGTATGTGTTATAACTTGCTTTGGGGCTAATAGAGGTTAACAAGGAAAGCCCCAGGCAAGCGAAATTAATATAGCCCCAACGGGGCGAAATTAATATAGCCTGGGGCACCGCCCCAGGAAAGCCCCAACGGGGCGAGATTAATATAGCCTGGGGCACCGCCCCAGGAAAGCCCCAACGGGGCGAAATTAATATAGCCTGGGGCACCGCCCCAGGCTTTAATAAATACGCCTTATATATTAACCCGTCATAAAAATCCTGCCTTATGGCCACGTTGAGTATAAATTTGATATAATTTTGTGTTTTCTTTTGGGTGTGTCCCACTTATCCTACAGACTTTGAGTTGTCTTGTCGCTTTAAAGGTAAGGTTTCTTTTTTAGAAAGGTTTTAAAATTGATTTGGCAAGCTTTTGTTAATGGCTTATCATAATCAAAAATGAAAAATACTAAGGTGTCTTTCCAAAGCGGTTTTTTTAGGGCCAGGTTGGCGAATTTGATTGATGGCCCTATCGATAAAAACTTGCGACTTGAACAAGTGGGAAACACCCTTTTTTTTCACCCTGCTAAACTAAAGTTTGGATGCCGGCCGCCAAACTAAAGTTTGGACTCCTGCCAAACTAAAGTTTGGAGTCCTGCCAAACTTAAATTTCGCGGAGCGAAACTGGAGCAAAGTTTGGACTCCTGTTTGGATTCCAGGAGAGCGGCTCGGCTGAGCGGTGAGCTTCTATGTCAATCAAATCCCTAAATAACATTATTTCTATAAATACTGGAAAATTCCCTCTGAGAACAGTTCTTATTATCGCATTTGTGACCCAAATTTTCGCCGCCGTAGGGCTGACGGGATGGCTGTCATTTCACAACGGGCAACGGGCGGTTGAAGATATCGCTACTCAGTTACGTAGCCAAATTACCGCTCGTATCCACCAACATCTCCAAAACTACATGGCGAAGCCACATTTCGTTAATCAAATCAACGTTGATGCCATTCGTCTTGGCATGTTTAATTTAACAGATATACGACAACTTGACAACTATTTTTGGCATCAAATACAACGTTTTAATACCGTCAGTTACATTGGTATTGCCACCGAGAAAAGCGAGTATATCGGCGCTCAAATTCGTGATAATGGCTCAATCATTGTAGAAATATTAGATACTACCTCCGCTGGAAACTTAGAAACATGGGAAAGCGATTGCCAAGCCAATCGTACCACCATGTCAAGAATGATGCCCAATTATGACCCTATAAAGCGACCTTGGTATCAGGCTGCTGTGAAGGCGGGTAAGGCCGTTTGGACAGATATTTATGTCTATTTCGCCGGTTGGAGTACCACTATTTCAGCTAATCAACCGTTTTACGATAAACAGGGCAATCTCCTTGGTGTTGCCAGTTCCGATCTGACACTTTTAGAAATTGGTAAGTTTCTCAGGAACTTAAAAATAGGGCAGCACGGTCAAACATTCATCATGGAGCGTTCCGGTTTATTGGTAGCCACATCCACCTCTGAAAAACCCTATCGCATCAATCCGCTCACACGCAAAGCCGAACAGTTTCAAGCGATAGAGAGCCGTGATGCGTTAACACAAGCGACGGTTAGCTACTTAACTCAACACTTTGGCGATCTCACTAAAATTAACCATAATCAGCAACTTGATTTTGCACTGGAAGGCGAGCGACAATTTTTTCAAGTCATGCCATTCACCGATAAGTGGGGGCTGGATTGGCTAATTGTCGTGGTTCTCCCAGAGGCCGATTTCATGGAACGCATCAATGCCAACACCCGCGCTACGATTATATTATGTCTGGTTGCCTTGATGCTCGCTACTTTAGTTGGCATTTCCACCGCCCGTTGGATTGTCCAACCGCTTTTGCGCTTGAACACCGCCGCCAAGGCACTCGCCAGAGGCGAATGGCAGCCGTTGGCAGAAGTTAAACGCAAAGATGAAGTCGGGCAACTTGCCAATTCTTTCAGTAGTATGACAAGGCAACTGCAAGACTCGTTTACCCACTTAGAAGAAAAAGTCCAGGAAAGAACCAAAGACATCGAGGCAAAAAATGCAAAACTTACGGAACTCAACGACGAATTGGTCAAACTCAATCAGGAGAAAAATGACTTTTTAGGCATTGTTGCCCACGATCTAAAAAATCCACTGTCAGCCATTGCCGGGGCAGCATCGCTCATTCAAAGCGATTATGATGAATTGTCTAAAAAAGGAGTGATTGAGTTTGCCAATATGATTTCTACCAGTTCTCAGCAAATGTTTGAATTGATAAGGAATCTGTTAGATGTCAACCGAATTGAAGCGGGCCAAATGAAGTTGTCACTGATAACAATAAACATGTTGCCGATTTTGCAAGCGCTGGTGAATAACTATAGTCAAAGAGCGAAGGCTAAGGGCATCATATTACAATTTCAATCTCCCGAAAAACAATTCTTAGCCATACTTGATGAAAACAGCATATACCAAGTTTTGGATAATCTGCTCTCAAATGCGGTCAAATATTCACCGGCTGGTAAACATATCACTGTCCGCCTCCGCAAAGATGAATACCGTGTGCGCTGTGAAATTCAAGACGAAGGCCCCGGCTTAAGTGAGCAAGACAAGCAAAAATTATTTGGTAAATTCACCCGCCTAACCGCGCAACCCACTGGTGATGAACATTCGACGGGCTTAGGCTTATTTATTGTCAAAAAATTAGTCCAAGCCATGAATGGTTCAGTGTGGTGTGAAAGTGAATTAGGACAAGGAACAACATTTGTGGTCGAATTTCCAAGTGACAATTAATTTCCTGTTTGTAGTAGTCGCTTTAGCGACTATTACCGCTCGTTAGACTTTTGTTTACCCACTTATAACTTGGATGTTTCGGGAATTAGCTTTGCGAACCTTCGGTTCCTTTGTCATTCCCGGAACAACAACATGTCGAATTTCCAAATTCAAACTTGGTAATGAATAATTGGTAATTGGTAATAGAGATATTTTCAAAGTATTTTAAAAGTGAATATACTTTGCATTGCGCTTTTGTCTGGTTTTGTAGGCGGCAATTTCTCAAGTTCAAGTTGCGCTTTTGTCATAGAAATCTGGTTTTCATGGCTCAATTATCGCAGCGTGAGACCTGAAAAAAAACTTAAGGATGATTTTGAGGGCCAACTCATTAAATTTTACGTAAAATTATATACTTGCTGATGTAATCTCTTTTCAGTTTTCATTTTTCATCAGTAGGGTGTGTATACTGAGCATCGCCATCCTTAAGCTGTCATGTCTTTTGAGCGATAAATCTGTAAGTGACAAAAGCGCAAATTTGTCAAGTATATAAAAAGTTCAAATTTTAATCGTGTTATTTCTACTTACAAGCTTAGCCAAAGTAAACAGGTAGAAACCAAGTTTATAAAAAACTTAGTTCATAAGGTAGAAATTTGTTGGAGTCCAAGCTTTAGCTTGAACGGCCAAAACTCAAACTAAAAACGGAAAGTTAAATGCTACTTAAATCTCTTACAAGCCTAGCTTCCAAATTCTCTGGAAAATTTTCCATCAAAACCGTCCTCATTGTACCTTTCGTTGTTCAACTCATCGCGGCGGTGGGGCTAGTGGGGTATCTCTCATTTCGCAACGGGCAACAGGCGGTTGAAGAATTCATCAGTCTGCTACTGAGCGAAGTCACGACTCACGTCCAAATTCATCTAACTCACCACATTCAAACGCCTCATCGGGTTAATCAATCTGTGCGTTTGGAACCGTTTAATACAGAGGATGTTTCTACCAGAGAACACCTCAATAATTTCCTAAACAGTTTGAACTTCAGTTTCTCCGGACAAATTTTTATCATAGATCGCTCTGGACAAATAGTGGCTCAAACTACCTTTGACAAGGCGGATAACAGAGTTGTACCGCTTGATGCCAGTGAAAGTCACGTCCCATTGATTCGCACCAGTACACAACATTTGACTGAACAGTTTGGCAACCTCTCTCAAATTAAAGGTATCAAGCAACTCACTTTTGATTTCAACGGGCAACGGCAATTTCTACAAGTGACACCGCTTTCTGAGGCGATTGATTGGCTGATTGTCGTCGTCGTGCCAGAAACTGATTTCATGGAACGCATTAATGAAAACACCATAGAAACTATCGTGTTGTCTATATTAGCTTTTTTTATAGCCATTTTGGTTAGCTCAAGCACCGCTAAATGGATTGTCCAGCCTATCGAGGCGCTGAATAAGGCCGCTCAACGCAAATGGAAACAAACTTTACCGGTTGAGCGTGCTGATGAGTTAGGGAATCTCGCCAACTCTTTTAACCGTATGGCAATGCAATTGCGAGAATCCTTTATCAATCTAAAAGAATTGGAACATATTGTCAACCACAGTCCGGTTGTCACCTTTCTCTGGCGAGCCGACGAAAATTGGACGGTGGAATTGGTTTCCGAAAATGTTCAACAATTCGGATATAGTTGCGACGACTTTTACAGCGGGCGTGTGCCGTTTGCCAGTATCGTTTATCCCGATGATTTAAATCGCATCGTGCAAGAAGTCACTCAGTACAGCCAAGCCGGCGTGACAGATTTTACTCAAGAATATCGAATTATTACTCAAACCGGCGAAGTGCGTTGGCTTGATGATCACACTTGGATTAGACGGGCGACTGATGGCACTATCACTCACTATCAAGGTATTGTTATGGACATCACCAAGCGCAAACAAGCCGAAGAAAACTTGCGCGAGAGCAAGGATCGCTATCGTTTGCTTGCCGAACACGCCACCGATATGATTTCAAGGCACACGCCTGAGGGCGTTTTTCTCTACGCCTCGCCCGCTTGTCGCACTTTGCTTGGCTATGAGCCGGAGGAATTGATTGGACATTCCGCTTATGAATTTTTCCATCCCTTGGATTTGGAAGATATCAAACTCAAACTACGTTCAACTTTCCTTGCCTCACAGATAGGATACCCCTTTGGCTACCGAATCCGCCGAAAGAGTGGCGAGTACTTATGGTTTGAAACCACCAGCCAGGTGGTGTACGACTCATCAAGCGGCGAAGTGCAAGAAATTGTAGCCATTTCACGCGATATCACCGAGCGTAAAAAGACAGAGGCTCAATTAGAAGCGGCCAATACTGAACTGAAAAAATTCAAAAAAACGTTGGATATGACACTAGATTGTGTGTTTATGTTTGATGCACAAACCTTTAAATTTTTTTATGTCAACCAAGGGGCCATTAATCAAATCGGTTATGCACAAGAAGAACTCTTACAAATGACCGTATTAGACATTAGCCCCTCTCTGACTGAAAAAGAGGCACGTCAATTTCTGGCACCTTTGCTTGAGGGTTCGCAGCCATCACTGATGCGTGAAACCATACATCAACATAAAAATACGACGTTGATTCAGGTAGAGGCGTTTTTTCAGTATATTCAAATCCCCCTCTCGGAATCCGTTTTTCCGTTGCGGAAAAACGCATTCCGAGACCCCCCTTTTTCAAAGGGGGAGAGTAACACCGCCCTGCCCATTCAAATTTCCCCTCGCCCCCCTTTTTCAAAAGGGGAGACGGCCGCGCTGGAGGGAACCCAGGCAGCCCGGTTGGAAAAGGGTGGAAAGGAAGAATCCTTTTTTGTTGCGATAGTGCGTGACATTACTGAACGCAAACGTGCAGAAGCGAAATTACAACAAGCTAAAAAAGCCGCCGATGAGGCGAGAAAAGCCGCAGAAATAGCCAACCATGCCAAGACAGCCTTTCTTGCCAATATGAGCCACGAGCTACGCACACCGCTGAATAGTATTTTAGGCTATACACAAATTCTAAGGCGTGATAAAAGTTTGACAGGCAAGCAAAAAGAAGGCATACAAATCATTCACCGCAGCGGCGAACATTTATTGACACTAATTAATGACATTTTAGATTTATCCAAAATCGAAGCTGGTAAACTAGGAATTATTCCGGTCGATTTTTGTCTGCCGGAATTGTTGCAGAACATTGCTGATTTAATGAAAATGCGGGCGGAACAAAAAAACATCAAATTGGTTTATGAGATATTATATCCATTGCCAACCGCCGTATGGACAGACGAAAAAAGATTGCGGCAAGTGTTGCTGAATTTGTTGAGCAATGCGATCAAATTTACTGACAAAGGCAGTGTCACTTTTAAAGTTATCTACTACTGTAGTAGGATTCGTTTTGAAATAGAAGATACGGGCTATGGTATTCCCGTTGATCAACTGGATGCGATTTTCTTACCTTTTCGACAAATCGGCTACCAAAGTCAGCAACAGGAAGGCACCGGCTTGGGATTAGCCATTAGCAAACAGTTGGTAGAAATGATGGGAGGGCAATTGCAAGTTGAAAGTTTACTTGGCACCGGTAGCGTTTTTTGGTTTGATATACCGTTGCCAGAGGCTCAAGGCTTTGTGGATACCAATCATAGCCAACAAGCGACTATTGTTGGCTATAGGAGAACGGATAAAGTAGAAAGGGGAAATGAGCAAGGGAGGATGGGCGAAGGGGAAAGGGGAAAGGATAATGAGCCATCACCCACCACCAATTACCCATTCAAAATCTTGGTGGTGGATGATAAGTGGCAAAACCGCGCTTTTTTAGTTAACCTGTTGACAGATTTGGGTTTTAGTGTGTTAGAAGCGAATGATGGGAAAGAAGCTTTGGACTTAGCCCGAGAAAATTTGCCCGATCTGATACTTACCGACTTAGTGATGCCGGTAATGGATGGTTTTGAATTGACACGCAAAATTCGCCAATCCACTCGCTTAAAAGACGTGGTAGTGATTGCCGCTTCAGCCAACGTGTTTGAACATCAACAACGTCAGAGTATGTTTGCCGGGTGCAACGAGTTTATTGCCAAACCGATTAGCACCGACCATTTATTAGACTTGTTGCAAAAGTATTTGCCGTTAGAATGGATATATGATGGCACCGGTACGCCGTCAACCTCTCCCTGTACCGATGCGGCCGAGACGGCTCCTTACGCGCGGCCCATTAAAGGGCCTTCGTCTGAACAAGCGTCAGCACTCTTCAAGCTCGTTATGAGCGGCAACGTCAAAAAAATTATTGAGAACGTGACACAACTAGAACAACAAGATGCCAGACTGTCACCGTTTGCGGATGAGGTTAGAAAGTTGGCAAAAAGTTTTGAAATGTCCAAACTTAAAGAACTTTTCAGTTCTCTGTGATCAGTTCTCAGTGAACAGTGATCACAGATCAGTTATAATTATCTGAAAATCTATAGCAGACTTGAGGTTTTAGCCAAGGTTGGGGGGTGAGTCTGCTTTAGCAGACTTGAGCTTTTTTTCTTAAGGATTGATCCCCAGGCTAACCATCAATGCCATTAGTGTAGGGGCAATCCCTTGTGGTTGCCCTACAAACCGTCATGTCGCGTAGGGGCAATCCTTTATGGTTGCCCTCACCGAAAAGCTTAACTTAATGGCATTGAGGCTAACCATCTGATAACTTCTCACTGAAAACTTCTCACTTCTCACTGAAAGAACTGATCACTGAAAACTATGCAACAATCTCCTACTATCCTTATTGTGGATGATATTCCCGAAAATATTAGCACCTTATTCCATTTTTTAGACGCTAACCACTTTGAACTGTTAGTGGCACGAGATGGAGAAAGCGCCCTTGAACTTATTGAATATGAGCGCCCCAATTTAATTTTGTTGGATGTGATGATGCCGGGCATATCAGGCTTTGAAACTTGTAAGCGACTGAAAGCCAATGCAAAAACCCAAGATATTCCCATTATTTTTATGACGGCGCTGTCTGATACGGTAGATAAAGTTAAAGGCTTTGAACTGGGAGCAGTAGATTATGTCACCAAGCCCATTCAACAAGAAGAAATCTTGGCACGGATTAATACTCACCTCACCATTTGCAATTTGCAACAACAAATGAAAGCAAAAAATGCCGAATTAGCCGCCAAAAATGCCGAGTTAGAGACCAAAAATGCCGAATTAGAAGCCAAAAATGCCGAACTTGATGCCTTCTCCCACACCGTCGCCCACGACTTAAAAAACCCGCTAGGTTACTTAGTCTCGATATCAGATTTCTTGCGGGAAGAATATTTTGAAAAGCTTGATACACTAGGCCGTCAATCTTTGCAACACATTTTCAAATCGAGCAAAAAAATGATAGAGATTGTGAATGCGTTATTACTGTTGACGACTGTCTCAAAGCAAGACGTTGAACTGACACCTTTGAACATGGGCGACATCATTTATCGAGCGCAAGAACGTTTAGTCTTTTTGCTCAAACAATCTCAAGGCGAAATCATTACTCAGAAAGAATGGCCTGTCGTTCTCGGCTATGCAGCTTGGGTGGAAGAAATTTGGGTAAACTATTTGAGCAATGGCTTAAAATACAGTGGGCAACCGCCGCGTTTAGAACTCGGTGCCACAAAAAGCGGCGACATCATTCGTTTTTGGGTGCGCGACAACGGCCCCGGTTTGAGCCAAGAGGCTATCGCTAAATTATTTACGCCATTTACACGACTTCATAAAGCCACGGTTGAAGAAGGACATGGTTTGGGCTTATCCATTGTACAGCGCATAGTAAAAAAGCTTGGCGGAGAGGTCGGGGTAGAAAGCCAACTTGGCGTTGGCAGTGTTTTTTACTTTACGCTCAATCCCTCACCTCAAATTAGAGTTGATACCGATTTAACATAAGTGATTGATTTTATGGCAATCACTTAACGACTGACTCTAAATAAATCAATGAGTTACATTAAATCGGTATAATGTCTATTGTTTAACCCGTCCAAACCTAAAGGTTTGGACGGAAGCCCCTAGTGCAGGAGAGCGGAAATTCTCAAACCACTCCAGAAAGCTTAAGTACGTATCAGGGCACTACAAGAGGGTTAGTAGGCTTTAGCCTACTTTAGCTTTTAGCCAACCGCTTTAGCGGTTGGCGGTAGGGTGGTATGAAGAACCTTAAATTGAACCATGCCTAAATTAATGAGTTATAAAAAATAGATTCAACGACTTATCATTTTTAATTTTTCATTAGTCTAAGACGAATGTTTCAACACCCAATCCATTGCCCGATGTGGGAGCAGTCGTTTCAAAGTTGCCAAAAGGTACGTGGGTTTGGTCACGTAATAACGCGGCTGGGGGCGTTTTGATTCTAAAGCATGGATGACTCGTTTCAACACCGCTTCAGGTGGCAAAGTAAACGGAATGACGGCCCCTTCTGCTAACAACCGTTCTTCCATTTTGGCATACGCTTTTTGGTGTACACTGTGTTCAGCATCAATATACTTTTTGAACATGGGGTAACCATTAGCACGAAACCGACTTTCGATGGGCCCCGGTTCAATCAAAGAAACAAAGATGCCCGTGCCGGCTAATTCCAAACGCAACGTATCGGTTAACCCTTCCAAAGCAAATTTACTGGCATTATAAGCGCCACGATAAGCCAACACTATTATGCCCAACACAGAACTATTTTGGATAATCCGTCCCTCGCCCTGTTGACGCATGGCGGGTATTACTTGACAAGTCAACTCATGCGTCCCAAAAAAATTCGTTTCAAATTGTTGGCGCAAGGCCTCACGGCTTAAATCTTCTATCGCCCCCGGTTGCCCATAAGCGCCGTTATTGAAGAGGCCGTACAATCGTCCCTCCGTGCGCTCCAACACCGTTTGCACGGCCTCAACAATGGACTGCGAATCGTCCAAGTCCAAAACAAGGCTTTCCAAACCCTCTTGTTGTAAACGGGCGACATCTTCAGACTTACGCGCCGTAGCAAATACCGAATAACCTCGGCTTTTCAAGCCGTGTGCAACGCAGTATCCTATACCGCTAGAACAGCCCGTGATAAGTACCGAGCGAGAAGAGATTAAAGACTTAGACATTTTAAACCTAACCCGTTAGTGAATTGGTAATTGGTAATTCAGGAGTCCAAACGACGCGTCGTTTTTAGTTTGGCAACCTGAGTTAGTTTGGCAGGGTGAAAAATATAACCAAGTCTATCGTGAAAGTTGCATAAGACGTCAAACTTATACTATTCTATTATCCATAATGCGGATTAAGGGTTGAATTAATTATTATGAAATCAAGGATTTTATTTCATTTTGTGGGCCATGATTTGATTTGAAAACATTAAAAATGTTTTATGGCCCCCAAATTAGGTCGTCTAAATAACCCATTTTTTCAAGTTCACAGAGTGCCACAGAGTGTCACAGAGTTATAATGCTAAGAATTAACGCACGCAAGTGACGCTAAAGGCATTTGGATGTCTCTTGCGTGCGTCTTTTGCGTTTTTTTTTCATTTTGTGGGCCATGATTTGATTTGAAATGTTTTAACCCTTAATTCGCATTCATAGTCTAATAATCAACGTTGGTGTGACTTTATACTTTCTTTGAGGAATATTTATGCTTATCTCTAACTATAAATCCGTCAGTGTACTCATCATGCTGGCATTCCTACTTGGCAGTTGTGCCACACCGCCGCTGCTGCCACAGTTAACCTACAGTAATTTCACCAAGATTCAAGAGGGTGTGACAACTGAAGAAGAAGTGATCAACCTCTTGGGTGAGCCGACTGAAGTCAAAAGCGGTAGTTTTGATATTAGTCAGATTGGCTCCGCGTTGGGCCTCGACAAACTGTTGGGCTTGGACAAATCCGATAAGCCTTTATCAGGCACCACCGCAATCTGGAAAACGGCCAAAGCCCAAGCCAACGTGATATTTTACAAAGGCAAAGTCCTAAGCAAGAGATTTACAAAGAAATAATTTTAACGGCGCTATAGTTTATAAGAAGTTTGGCAGGAGTCCAAACGACGCTAAAGTTTCGCTCCGCGAAACTTTAGCGTCGTTTTTAGTTTGGCAGTCGTCCAAACTTTAGTTTGGCAAGACGCAAGGAGTCCAAACTTTAGTTTGGCAGTCGTCCAAACTTTAGTTTGGCAAGACTCAAGGAGTCCAAACTTTAGTTTGGCAGGAGGAAGGAGTCCAAACTTTAGTTTGGCAGTCGTCCAATCGTTGTTCCAGTTTTTTGAAAGCTTTAAAATGAAGAATGAAGATAAAGAATGAACAAAGATTTCATTTTTCATATTTGGGCAAGTTATTGTTGCTTGTGTGTTTTCAGAATTTTCAAAGGGAGGATAGGGAATTTTGCCTTCATTTCCACAACAGGTTAACTGATTATGCAACGTAGACGTTTTCTAACTTTATCAGCATCCGCCACCTTGTTAGGATTCATGCCGAGACTCAGTTATGCATCACAAATCCGCGAAATGCGAGGAAAAGTCTGGGTAAACAATCGACTTGCCACCTTAGATACCCCGATTAAACCGGGCGATACCATCAAAACAGGTGCCAATAGTCGGGTGATTTTTATTATTGGCGACGATGTTTACAAACTGGGAGCGCGTTCAACCTTACGATTACGTTATTCGGGCAATCGTTTCGTGAACGCCATGCGCCTCATCAGTGGAACACTCTTAGGAGTCTTTGGCAAAGGGAGGAAAACAATTGACTCCCCAACCGCAACTCTAGGCATCCGCGGCACCGGCCTATTTATCAAGATTGAACCTAACAGCACCTATTTTTGCACCTGCTATGGCGAAACAGAAATCTACACTCGCGGCACTCAAATACGCAAACAGTATATGACTGCCACCCATCACATGGCCTATTCTATCAGTCATGATGCCCAAAATCCCCGTATTTATTCTGATATAATGAAAGACCATACTGATGACGAACTATATTATTTAGAATCATTGGTAGGACGTAAACCGCCCATTTAATGGACTGAAGGACTCAGTCGTCCAAACTAACGTTTGGCAGTGTGAGGCGATAAATCGCCTACTACAAACGGGCCTTTTCCGTACGGTATGGCATTGACTTAAGGAGTACAAAGCCCAAAAGTCCAAAGCTAAAGCTTTGGACGGAATTAACAAAGCTAAAGCTTTGGATTCCGGCATTCTGAAAAAATCAATCAACAAGGACTCAAACTATGGCCCATATATTGATAGTAGATGATTCGCCCCAAGATGTTGATACCATCAAGAAAATTTTGGAAGCTCAAGGCCATCAAACCTCGGCCGCGGAAAATGGTGAACAAGGCATACAAAAAACAAAAGAACTCCGGCCGGACTTAATTGTGATGGATGTCGTCATGCCCGGTTTAGATGGTTTTAAAACCACTCGCAAGATTGCCAAAAGTCCTGATACCAAATCCATTCCCATAGTCGTTTTGTCCTCCAAAAATCAGGAAAGTGACAGAGCTTGGGCAAAAATGCAGGGCGCGAAAGAATACTTGGTTAAGCCGGTTAAAGCAGACGAATTAGTGGAAATGGTCAAGAAAATGCTTGGATAATTAAAAAAACCTCCAAGGTTTTAGAAACCTTGGAGTTTTCCATAAAAAAAACCTCCAATGTTTTAGAAACATTGGAGGTTTCCATAAAAAAAACTCCAATGTTTTAGTATAAACCTTGGAGGTTTCAGTCAGTGGGCCAGGTTGTAGAATTGATAGGCCTTGTTTTTGTCATTTCAGGAGTCCAAACGACGCTAAAGTTTCGCTCCGCGAAACTTTAGCGTCGTTTTTAGTTTGGCAGGAGTCCAAACTTTAGTACCCCAACGCCAATGGCTAAAGAAAAACCTCCAGGGGCGTTGCCCCTGGCTTTAATAATACTTACCGAAGGGGCTAATAGAGGTTAACAAGGAAAGCCCCAACGGGGCGAGATTAATATAGCCAGGGGCACCGCCCCTGGCAAGCCCCAACGGGGCGAGATTAATATAGCCAGGGGCACCGCCCCTGGCAAGCCCCAACGGGGCGAGATTAATATAGCCAGGGGCACCGCCCCTGGACAGCCAGGGGCACCGCCCTTGGCAAGCCCCAACGGGGCGAGATTAATATAGCCAGGGGCACCGCCCCTGGCAAGCCCCAACGGGGCGAGATTAATATAGCCAGGGGCACCGCCCCTGGACAGCCAGGGGCACCGCCCTTGGCAAGC
>Ga0190344_1000103_pt1 | contig 56113 bp, 39 predicted proteins | sample 48721323_MG_FD_161662 | JGI IMG/M metagenome (GOLD analysis project Ga0190344, IMG submission 161662) | Hydrothermal vent microbial mat bacterial communities from Southern Trench, Guaymas Basin, Mexico - 4872-13-2-3_MG | ecosystem: Environmental > Aquatic > Marine > Hydrothermal vents >... | reverse complement strand
GACAGAATAACACTACGTAATCGATAATTCAACAACAGGTTGAAAAATCACTAAAGTCCAAACACGAGTGATTATCCTAAAATGAAAGGCTACCCATTTCGGGTAACCTCTCTCGTGGCAGATGAGCTACGCTCACCAATATACAATCTTGCGGGCGACCGTAGACGGTCGTTCCCCCACGTAAAAACCTCGTGTTTGTTCAGAGTACACTGGTAGGGGCGAAGCTTGTCTTCGCCCTGATATTGCGAAGGGCAGGCACAGGGACCTGCCCCTACAACAACGCCCCGCGTTGCCACCTTGCCCGAACCGCCCGCACCGTGCTACACTCCCCCGTTAACTGAGTTTACCGAAGGATATTATGCACAAAAGTCAGATCCAGATTGGGCGGGAGATTCGCAAGGTTCTCGGTCCCCTCGTTGATGAACTCCGCGACCCCGACCTCGGCGAGGTCAGCGTTACCGAGGTCGTCCTTTCGCCAGACCTGCTCCACGCCAAGGTCTTCTTCGATGTGAACGAGGACGAGGCGGGAATCAAGCGTAATCAGGAAATCCTGGAGAAGGCGGCGGGCTATCTGCGTCGCCAGCTCTCCCGGCGGTTGCGTCTGCCAACCACTCCGACGCTGCTCTTCCGCTTCGATGAGTCTCTGCGCCGGGGCGAGCGGGTCGTGAAGCTGCTCAGCGAGCTGCCCGACGAGCTACCGGAGGAGGAAGCTTGAGTAAGCCTGCGACCGCCCTGTATAAAGAAGCCGCCCGGCTGATTCAGAATGCCGAGAGGATTCTCTTCGCCTCGCACATCAATCCCGACGGCGACACCCTGGGCAGTGCCTGCGCTCTGGCTCACCTGGCAGAGCAGGCGGGCAAGACGGTTCAGCTATTCTGCCAGGACTCGGTGCCGGAGCAGTACAGCTTCCTCGTTGGCTCGGCGGGCTATAGTTCAAAGGTCAACGAGCTGACCCCCGCCGACCTGCTCGTCGTCCTCGACTGTAGCGAGCCGTGGCGGCTGGGCGAGGAAGCCGAGCAGCTTTTGAAGGTCGCTCCCCGAGCGCTGAACATCGATCACCACGCCGGCGGAACCCCGCTGGGCGAGGTCAACCTGCTCGACACTACCGCCGCCGCAGCCGGGGTGCTGGTTCACGAGCTACTCGCCGAGCTGGGCTGGCAGGTGGATCTTCCCGTCGCCGAGGCACTCTACACCGCCATCGATACCGACACCGGCTCCTTCCGCTATCCAAATACCGATGCTCGCTCCCTGCGGGTGGTCGCCGATCTGATCGAGAGCGGACTCCGCCCAAACAAGGTCGCCGAGCGGCTCTACGAATCGAACCGCCCCCAGAAGTACCGTCTCCTCGGTAAAGCCCTCGATACGTTAGAACTGCTCCACGACGGAGGGCTGGCACTACTCATCGTAACCGAAGCGATGTACGCCGAGACCGGAGCCAGTGTCGAGGACACCGCCGTAATCGTGGATTACGCCCGGGGCATCAGCGGAGTTGAGGTCGGAGCCTTCCTCCGCCAGGACGGCGCGGAGAAGGTCAAGCTCTCCCTGCGCAGCAAGGATGGCGTGGCGGTTAACGACCTGGTGAAGCCAATCGGCGGCGGTGGACATCGCTGTGCCGCCGGGGCGACCTTTACCGGAACCCTTGCCGAGGCGCGAGATTGGGTTGTCGAAGCGGTGGGGAAAGAATTGAATAATTTATGATTGCCTGCGTCCAACCGTAGGGGCGAATTGCAATACGCCCCTACCACGGCGCATTTAACGGTTATCTAGTAACAACCGGAGAAAACCCTTGAAGCGGCAACGCAGTGCGTTGCATCACAGGGCTGACCTTCGGTCAGAACACCTTAAGAACGTCCGCTCCCGCTGGTCGCTCACAATATGCACAAAGCAACAGTAACTGGAGGAACCACCCTTGAAGCGTGAACTGACAGGCGTTCTGAACTGCAACAAGCCAGCGGGCTGGACCAGCTTCGATGTCATTCGCAAGCTGCGCAGTGCCCTGGGCGTAAAGAAGATGGGGCATACGGGATCCCTCGACCCCATCGCCACCGGCGTGCTGGTCATCTGCCTTGGCAAAGCCACCCGCCTGGTGCAGCTTTTGATGGCGAACGACAAAGAATACGTGGCGGGGTTCCGCTTCGGCGCCGCCACCGACACCTACGATTCCGAGGGTGCGGTAACCTCCGAGGGTCCGTTGCCGGAGAATCTCGCAGCGGCTATCGAAGAGCGGATCGACGAGTTTCGTGGCGAGATTATGCAGATTCCGCCGCCCTACTCCGCAGCGAAGAAAGACGGCGAACGGCTCTATAAGCTGGCACGGGAGGGCAAGCCCACCGATGTGCCGCCCCGTCCGGTAACCATCCACCGTTTTGAGCTGATGGGTATCGAGGGCGACCTGGCGACGATGAAGATCACCTGTTCCAAGGGAACCTACGTCCGGGGGCTGGCGCACGAGCTGGGCAAGGCTCTGGGCTGCGGAGCGCACCTGGCAGGTCTCACCCGCACCCGCAACGGCATCTTCAACGTGGAGGACGGTCTGAGCGTGGACATTGCCCGTGCCGAGCTGAGCGAAGCCGCCGAGGCGGCAATCATTCCGCCGGAGAAGGCGCTGGCGTATCTACCGAAGACAGAGATTATCGGCGACGACCTCGCCCGCTACCTCAACGGAATGGCGGTGCCGATCCTCGATAAACTGCCCCTGGGGCAGCAGGCGCGGGTCTTTGGTCCCACCGGGTTCATCGGAGTTGGTACAGTCGAGCCGGGGCGGGGCGGAGCGGCAATCCACCCAACGATCACCATCCATAGAGGCTGATGCCGACTATAACAAAGGGCGCAGCACGCTGCGCCCCTACAACATCATCAAAACCTTGCGGATGCTATCCGCACGAGGCTTTAAGACAAGGGGTTTCAACCCGTTGCTGCTATTTGTGGCGTACCTCAACTCCACGGGCCGACCTAAAGGTCGGCCCCTACATCAACCATGCCGAAGATAATGTCATCTACGTTTGTACGGCGAGGAGTGGATTTACGAAGGGCGCAGCACGCTGCGCCCCTATGATAATCGTCAAAAAGGCAAAAATGTAGGGCGGATTTCACGGCAGGCATTAAAATGCCTGCCCTACATAAACCTCGCGAGGGTTTAATCGTAGGGGCGAAGCGATTCCATCATGGATTGTCTTCGCCCCTTTTCTATGCCTCATTGTGTAATAACAGAGGACGCGGCACGCTGCTCCCGCAGTTGACATTCTCGTGGTTTATGTAGGGGCAACCCCCTGTGGTTGCCCTTGTTAAAATAGATGTTTACTGAAAAATCAGGGCAGGTTCCTGAAACTAAAACTTTCATATTTGATGCAGGGCGCACACATAGGTGCGCCCCTACAAACCATGTTAGCAGCTCTCCCCTGCTCCTTTGTCTAAGGGGAGTTGTCCACGGGCCGGGGTGATGAGCGAAACCTTAACCCATGACAAGTTTGCGGCGGGGATTCTTTGCCGATGAGGCAATCCCCGCCCTGCATTTAAGATCACGTAAGGACGGGCTGTCTTTTAGCCGAGTTGTTTTATAGAATCACCCTATTCGTTTGGTTGTAAGGTTGCCCAGAGGGAGAGCTTGGCTAAGGAGCGCATCAGCAAGCTGTGGCGCGATACCATCTTCATGTCCGGGGCGGGGCTGTTCACCGCTCTGTTCGGAATGGTTCGCGGCGCGCTGTTGCCCAAGCTGATCAGCAACCCGGCGGACTACGGTCTGCTGCTCATCGTCAACCTGATCGCTGGTTACGGAGCCTATACCGACCTCGGGGCAAGCAGCGGCATCTATCGTCAGATTCCCTACCTGCGGGGGCAAAAAGCCTCTGAAGAAACTCTGGAACAGCTGCGGAACTCCGCCCTGGGCTTCGTGTTGCTAACCGGGTTGCTGGCGGCGGGAGCGGCTCTGCTCCTCGGTCTGGGAATGATAGGCTCCTTCTCCACCGTGGCAGTCATCATCCTCATTTTGGCGGCGGTACGCCTGCCTCTGCGCAATCTGATCGCCCTGCTGACGAACCTCCACCAGGCGGAGCAGCGGTTTGCTCTGTTGGCGAAGATCGAGGTTTACTCCACCGTAGGCTGGGTTGGCGGGGTACTGCTGGGGGCGTATTTCTGGGGAGTCAGCGGTGCCGTCGGCGTGATTGTTGCCGTGGAGCTGGTGCGGGTGGTGGTTTACTGGCGCACGCTGGGGTTCTCACTAAAGCCGATTCTGACGCTCAAACCGACCCGCCGACTGCTCTCCGTGGGGATGCCGCTGACCGTGGCAACCTTCCTGCGCTTTAGCATGGAGAGTATGGACAAGCTCTTCGTGGCGCATTTTGTTGGTGGAGAGTCGCGGGGGTTCCTTACTCTTACTTTAACTGTGGTGATGTTCATAAACCTGTTACCGGGTAAACTTGGGACGGTACTTTACCCAGACATTGCCCGCCAGACCGGTGCTGGCAAGCTGGACGCCCTCCGTGAGAAGCTGCTGCGCTATACAGAGATCAACGCCTACCTCGGAGCCATCACGGCGGGACTTACCGTAATTGCCGCTCACACCCTGCTTCCTGGCTGGCTGCCCAACTACAAGGCGGCGATTCCCCTGATCGACCTCTACGCTCCCCGGTTGGCTCTCTACACTACGATGTTGGTCGGCGGGAATATTCTGATCAACCAACTCCTTGAGCGCAAACAGGTTAAGCGTTGGCTGATTCTGCAGGTTGCCTTCGTGCTGCTGTCGGTAGCAGCATGCTCCTGGGCTCTGCTCCGCTTTGGAGATGCCGAGGGGCAGGTGCTTGCCAACAACGTGGTGGTCATCCTCTACGTGCTGTTACTGCTATACTTCTCCGCCGGAGCGGTAAAAGTCAAGCCGCTGCGCCGCCTCGCTTTCATCGGGACTGTCCTGCTGCCGATACTCTACGCTGGCGGGGCGACGCTGGCGGTTCTTTACTTAATCGAAAACCTGTTGGCGAGGTGGTCGCTGATTCCGCTGTTCCTCGTCGGGGTGGCGGCGTTCGGGCTGCTGTTGATCCCCCTGCTGATTATCGAAGAGAAGCGGCTCGGCTTGCTGAGAACGATTAAAGCGAAAATCCTGAAACGATGACTCAACCCTACAGCATCTACGCCCTGGCAGAGGTTCTCACTCCGGAACGGTTACGGCGGGAGCTTGCCGCTGGCTTGCGAGCGGGTAAGCGTCCTTTGGTGATCGACCTCTTTCCCGGCAGCCTGAACTCCGCCGCGCAGGGGGTCTGCAAGGAGCTGGGAGTTGAGGCGTTGCACTCCGAGGAGCTGATCACCAATGAAGGGGTTCAGCAGCTTACCGAAGAGGGTGCGGAGATTGCCAACCTCACCTGCGAGCGGTTGAGCGGGAAAGTGACCCTGTGCGGCGTTCCCTTTGAACGGCTCATCTGGCACAATCTCTTCTGGTATCGGTTGCGCCCGGCTCTGTTGGCAGGAACGATTGTGGAGAAAGCCCTCGCCACGCTGGACTACTTCGAGGTCATTCAGCTGGGGGCGAGCGACCTGACCGCCGGACTGTTGGAGCAGCTCTGTCAACGCTGGGGCTGTGGATTCAGGGCGGTGGGCATTCAGAAGGTTCCTCATAGAAGGTTGCGTCGTCGAATCCGCAGCCACTCCCGTCGCCTGCCCCTGGTAATGAACGAGCGACTGGCACGGTATTTTCGCCTGTTGCCGTTCCTGCGGAAGGGTCGTTCCCGTCGTCAATCCGGAGAGGCGATTGACGTACTGCTCCTCTCCACGCTGCCCGGCGAGGTTAAGAACTGGCAACCGGTCGCTAAGTCTCTGGGGAAAGAGCTGAGTTGGGGAGTTGGCTCGGATAAGCCGGGGATTCTCAACGCCTATCCCGTCGTACCGCAATGGAATCTGCCGAAGCTGCTGAACCTCCGCCGGCTTCGTCCGTGGTTGCGAGCTTACGAAGAGACGATTGGCAAGCTCCTCAGCGGCGACGAATTGCCGAGACTAATTCCAGCTACACCGTGGCGGGGAACGGAGCTGCGCCCCTTCCTCCTCGGTTCCTTGGTTCCCCTCCTCCAGCAGTTGATCTGGACGCTGCTTCCTCAGGCGGCAATGCTGGAGGAGTTGCTGGAGCTTTCCCGTCCCAAGCTCCTTGTCGGGATGACCGAGCGGCTGCACATCGCCAGCCTCGGCTACCTGCTGGCGCGCCGCGAGGGCATTCCCACCTTGGCACTGGAGTCCCACGATATCGTCTTCGATACTCCGCTCTTCAGCCGTCTCGATGCCGACAGGCTGGCGGTGAGCAGCGACTACACCGCCGCTATCTACCACAAGCATGGAATCGAGAAGTCCCGGCTGGTCGTTACCGGAGAACCGACCTACGACCGTCTGGCGGAACTTCGGCTCAACGCTACTCCTAAATCGTCCGGCGAGGAACGAACCCTGGCGGTCTTTACCCAGCCGCTGGACCTGGCGATCAACGCCACCATGCGTCGGGCATTGCTCAGCGGGGCGGCGCGGGCTCTTCGTGAAATCCCCAATCTGCGCCTCGTCATCAAGCCCCACCCCCGGGACGACCGGGCAGCTCTGCTGCAAGAACTAGAACGCCTAGACCTGCCAGAGGAAACCCTGCTGCCAAAGAGCCACGACCTCTACGCCCTCCTCGCCAACGCCGATGTGGTGCTGACCTTCTTCTCCACGGTGGGGGTGGAGGCACTGCTGGTCGGCAAGCCGGTGGTTCTCTACAAGCCCGATCCGCGCCCCTCACCAGCAACCTATGTCAACTCCGCTGCGGTGCTGCGGGTGGCCGATCATCGAGAGCTTGCCGACACCATCGGCTCTGTCCTCAGCGACGAGAACCTCCGCCAGAGGCTGAAGCAGGAGCGGGAGAGCTACCTGCGGTATCACGAAGCCGCTCACGATGCCAACGCCGCCCAACGAGTGGCAGAGCTGATTGAAGAGATGCTGTAGCCATTAGGGAGATAGAGCGAAACAGGTCTGCTGGCTGGTTCACGAGGTAGACGAAGTTCAGCTTCCGAGCATTACTTTTTCAAAGGGTTTGATTATGGCAGCTCCGAATCGTGATACCAAGATGCATCGCTGGAAAAATCATTTACCAAAACATGGAGTTGATGAGTTCCATATCAAAACTCTGGATAAGTACCTTGATGAGTTGAAGGCAATCGCCCAAAATCCAGATGAGATTCTTTGTGGCATGTACCGGGGAAGCACACCACATCATTTACAGCTATATTATATTCAACATGCGGAAGACGGACATAGAATAACAGCGTGGGAAATGGGTCGAAAACGATTTGCTAATGGCTGGATAGCTGACGATATCGCTTACGAACGATGGTTAAAAATTTGCGATAGCCGATACACCGTGAAAGCGTACGAAGGTGAGAGTAAAATCTCTGGCTCGAATGTATCTAAGTCACTCTCACTGGGGCAGTGGCGTATGTTTGGAGTCGAAGATGTTGGAGATGGTCTGGAGGTGCAGATTTGTCTATGCGCTCGCATCTCGTTGGAGGAAGGTGGTAGGGAGACTATTGAGAATATTCACTCTGCGGATAGGGAGGTACTTGGTGACTTCCTTGTTTGCGAATTAACCCCTGAGTTCGAGAAGGAATTAATCGTTACATTCGAGTTTTGTCGGGTGAAGCGTTACGAACAGTACTGGTTCTTTAACATCGACAAGATCGTCCTCGGCGAGTACCCGCTGGAGAAGATTCCGGAGCATCTCCACGACATCGTGAAAGAAGCGCGGGGTGAGTAGCAGCCTGGGCACAGACAGACCTCCTCGCTGCCCCTACAAACCGCGCAACTGTCCTTAACTAAAGGTAACTCCGCTAAATGAAAAAACTCCTCCTGCTTCTCTTTCTGCTCTGCGTTACGGCGGCTCTGGCTGCCGGGGACGGCGAGATCGTCCGCCTCGCCTTCAAGGGCAACGTCTATTTCTCCGACGACACCCTGCGCTCCTCCATGGGAATCCGCAGCGGGCAGTACTCCTCGCCCCGGCTCCTCGACCGCGCCCGGGAGCGGCTGCTGGAGGTCTATCAGATTAACGGCTTCGACGAGGCAGCGATAACCATCTACTCCGAGCCACGCTACAGCCTGCGCGGCGGCGAGATCGTTTACGTCGAGGTTGCCGAGGGACCGCCGACCATCGTGGAGTCCGTCGCCATCGAGCATAACCAGATCCTCGCCGATACAATCGTCAACGATGCCGCCGGGTTCCTCCCCGATGATGTCTGGACGCTGGCGTACTCCGACCGGGTGCAGATGCGTCTGGTGCAGCTCTTTACCAACCACGGCTACCTCTACGCCGAGGTTGAGGTAGAGACCGAGCTGATCGGCAAGCTCGCCCGCCTCTCGGTTACGGTGAATGAAGGTGAGCGAGTGCGGATCAGCCATGTGGAGCTGGCTGGCTACGAGCCGATCATCGAGCGGGTGATTCGCCGGGAAATCGTCCTGGAAGACGGGCAGTGGTTTTCCCCGGAGGACATCGCCGAAAGCCAGCGCAACATCCACTCCACCGGACTCTTTCAGGGTATCTCGTACACCATCGTCGGCAAAAGCGAACAGCAGACCGAGGTGGAGATCCGCTTCGAGTTGGAGCCGGACAAGACCCGCTGGTTCGGTCTGGGGCTGGGCTACGAATCGCCGGATATGGTCTTTATCGAGCCGAGCTGGGGCAACGACAACCTCATGGGCAAGCTCCAGAAGCTGGAGCTGAAGGCAGGCTTCTTCTATGGGTTCACCAACGGCGAGTTCCTCCAATACTACGACGTTACCTATCGGGAGCCGTGGCTGCTCTCCACGCGAGGGCTGACCGGACAGCTGCACCCCTACTTCTATAATCTTGACTTTGTCTTCTTTGGGCTGGAGCAGTTCGGCGGCGAGGTCAGCCTGTCGCAGCGCTTTACCGAGGAAATCACGGCGAATGTGGGCTTCAAGCTGGAACGCTCCAATCTCTGGATTAAGATCGACGGCTACACCTACAACAGCGACGACCTGGGCTTGATCGACCAGGAGGGCTTCAGCAACACCTCGGCTCTCTTTACCGGAGGAACCTTCGACAGCCGCAACGAGCCGTTCAATCCAAACCGGGGTTTCTACTGCCGCGCCTATCTGGAGTATGCTGGCGGGTTCCTCGGCGGCAATCAGGATTACTACAAGGCGACCCTCGACGCCAGCGGCTACGCGGCTCTGGGCGAAGGGCTGATCCTCGGTCTCCACGGCTTCGGAGCCTATGCCGAGGTGCATCACGACACGACCACCGTCCCGATCTACGAGCGGTTCTTCGTCGGCGGAGCCTACTCCCTGCGCGGCTTCAGGGAGCGCAGCGTGGGACCTCTCGACGGCTCGCTGAACCCCCTCGGCGGCAGAGTGGCGTTTACCGCCAACGCCGAGCTGCGGATTCAGGTTGCCGAGAGCGACCTCTGGCTGGGACTCTTTGCCGATACCGGAATGGCGTGGGCGAACTGGGAGACGACCAGCCTCAAAGACCTCGCCATCGGGGCGGGCTTTGGCATCCGCTACCTGACACCAATCGGTCCGGTGCGGCTGGATATCGGCTTTGTAATCGACCCCGGGCGACCGATGATCGGCACCGACGACGGGGGCAATACGCCGGATTACGACCCCTCCGCCTGGAACCTCCACCTGGCTCTGGGGAATCTGTTTTAATGCTGAAGAGGGAAGCAGATTTCCACGCCACCGTAGGGGCGTATTGCAATACGCCCCTGCCAAAATCTTCTGGAAACTAGCCCAAACAAGGGGCTTTAGCCCCTTGCAAGGTTGCAACGTATCTCAATTTCCGCAAGGGGTTGAAACCCCTTGCCTATTACCAGCTAACAAAATGACCACCCCCCCCATCATTCTCGAATGCAAGGATGTCTCCGCTGGCTATTCCCCGGCGGAGCTGGTGCTGCGTTCCATTAACCTCAATATCCACGGCGGGGAGCTGACCGCGCTGGTCGGTCCGAACGGAGCCGGTAAGTCCACCCTCTTCAAGGTGCTGTCCGGCTATCTGCCACCGAGGGAGGGAACGATACTCCTTGGCGGACGTTCGCTAGCCGAGCTGACCGGCCGCCAGCGGGCGTGGCGGCTGGCATGGCTCTCTCAGGAGTTGCCGCCCTCCACCGGGCATACCGTGGAGGAGGTTGTCCTGCTGGGACGCTACTTCAACCTCCGGGGACTGGCGAACTACAGCCCCGAAGACCGTCAGGCGGCACGAAAGGCACTTGAGCAGGTGGGGATTACCACCCTGCGGGGGCGGCTGATCGGTGAACTCTCCGGCGGGGAGCGCCAGCGGGTCTTCCTGGCGCAGGCTCTGGCTCAGGGTGCCGGGCTGCTCCTCCTCGACGAGCCGACGAACCACCTCGACCTCGCCGCCACCGGGGTGCTGATCAGTCTGCTGAAGCAGCTGACCGTCGCTGGTCAGGCGGTGCTGCTGATAACCCACGACCTCAACCTTGCCGCACGCCACGCCGACCGCCTGCTGCTCCTTGACCGGGGGAGGATCGTTGCCACTGGAAGTCCCGCCGAGGTCATCGTCCCGGAGCTGCTCCACGAGGTTTACGGCGCGGAGCTGACCGTCCTGCCCCACCCGCTGGACGGCTCACCCCAGGTGCTTTAGAGTATATTTCCACCACACCGAAGGACACGGGCAATTGCATAAAATTGTACCCTCCCCCCATTGGGGGGGGAGGGATTAAGGGAGGGGGGCTGTTCTCGACGAACATTGAGCTTTCGAGAGGAACGTTGTGCAGCGAAACCATCTGCCATTTGATGGTTATCGAGAACGTACGATATTAGCGATAGCCACCCTCCCCGTAGCTGTCCTTTGTTAATATACCCAACGATTCACAAAAAGGGCGAAGACCAGCTTCGCCCCTGCCAGCGTGTTCTAAACATTCTCCAGGTTTTACGTAGGGGCCGACCTTTAGGTCGACCCGCAAAAGGGTAATCCCTTTGGAATAGCCCCTCACCCCCACGACCCTCCCCCCTGGGGGAGGAAGATAAAATGCCTAATTCCTTAAACCAGCCACGGGTATTCTTCCTCACCGGACCCACCGCCACGGGCAAGGGCGCGCTGGCGGTGAAGCTGGCTCGCTCGGTTCCGGTGGAGCTAATCCTCTGCGACGCGGTTAAGGTTTACCGAGAGCTGGACATCGGCTCAAACAAGCCCACGGTCGAGCTGCGCCGGGAGCTACCGATTCACCTCGTTGATCTTGTCGAGCCGACAGAGCGGTTCTCCGCCGGGGAGTACGCCCGGCTGGCTGCCGCAAAAGTACGAGAAGTAACCGAGCGGGGCAGGCTGCCTCTGGTCGTAGGCGGAACCCTGCTCTTTGCGAAGGCTCTCTTCGACGGACTCTGCGCGGCTCCGCCCACGGAGCCAGCGGTGCAGGCGGCTCTGGAAGAGGAAACCTCGGAGCGGCTCTTCGCCGAGCTGGAACGGATTGACGCCCCCGCCGCCGAGCGAATCCATCACAACGACCGTCAGCGGATAATCCGCGCCCTGGCGGTCTTTCAGCAGAGCGGCAAGCCACTCTCCACCTGGCAGGAGCAGACGACCTCGCCGCTGGCGGATTATCAGATAGAGCGTTACGCTCTGATTCCGCCACGACAGATGCTTTATCGGCAGATCAACCGTCGCGCCGAGCGGATGTTCCAGCGAGGTCTGGTCGAGGAGGTTCGAGGTCTGCTGGAGAACTATTCCCCCGACTGCCCGGCTCTGATGACCATCGGCTATCGTCAGGTTCTGCTTCACCTGCGGGGAGAGCTGACCCTCGGCGAGGCGATGGAAGAGACCGCTCAGGCAACCCGTCGCCTGGCAAAGCGGCAGCTGACCTGGCTCCGGGGCGACGACAACTTCACCATCCTCGACCCAACGGAGTTCTCGCCGGACGCGCTGTTTGAGCGATTAAAGGTGTGGATTGCTCCCGCTGGTCGCTAAACTAATTCCCCCTCCCCCCACTGGGGGGAGGGGTTAAGGGTGGGGGGCAGTTCTCGATGGTTTACCTCTACACGATAAAGTCATTGTGCCAGCAAAAGCAACAAACATTTGACGGTTGCAGGGAACGCACATCTTCACCGATAGCCCCCCTTCCCGACCTTCCCCCCTTGGGGGGAAGGAGAACGACATAGGGAAAAAGGGCGATCACAAGGATCGCCCCTACAGACGCGTTTGTTGACAGCGTTGTCGGGGTAACCTCCTGCGGTTGCCCTGATTGTCATCAGAACAGTCAGTTCGCCGCTTGACGCAGTTGCTACTCTTTGGTAGACTGTCTCGCTGTCTGTGCTTGCCGTTATGACAACATCATCCCGAAAGGGGACAAGAATGCGTTTTGTCAGGTCCTTTGCTGTACTAGCGGTTGGAACCGCCCTGCTGCTCACCGGCTGTGGAGTAGATGCCGACGCGATGCGTCTCGACATCATCACTGCCGAGAACCCCCTTGCCCTCAGCCAGCTCGTTGACCAGGTGGTCGAGGAAGAAGAGGACGGGATTGAGGTTCTTACCTGGTTGCTGGACGCTGAGAATATCCAGAACTCGTACCTGGCTAACGCCGCCGGAGCCACGGAGCTTTCCGCAGAGGAGCTGCTCTTCAAGGTCAGCGAAATCCGCTCCGCCGCCCTGCGCGGTCTGGGGCAGATCGCTTCACCGCTCTCGGCACAGGCGATTATGGACTCCGCCTACGTCAACGGTCATCCGATTGAAGGCGACGAAGCCGACGCAGAGGCTATCCTCACCTATCGGCTTGAAGCCGTTGGTACTCTGGGGATGCTGACCTACGCCACCGAAGAAGAACGCACCGGGGCGATCGACAACTTCATCATCATCGCCGACGATACCGAGGTCGCCGTTCGGAGTACTCTGGCAGGCTCAATCGCCGCCGCCCACCTTCACGAGGCGCACGGGCTGCTCAACGAGCTTGCCAACGACGAGGTCTCCGCTGTGCGCGCGGCTTCGCTAAATGCTATGGCGGCAATCGGCAGCTATTACCGAGCCGAGAAGATTACCTACCTGGCGGCGGAAGACGAAGAGACCGCCGCGCTGAATCAGGGACGCTTTGACCTGCTGGTTCTCGAAACCGTTAAGCAGTGCATCACCTCTCTCGATGAAACCGAACCCAGTGTGCGGATGGCAGCGGTTGCCGCCCTCGATGTCTTCGACGACAAGAGCAGTGTGGAGCCGCTCTTCGGGCATCTCAACGATGCCAACGAGGCGGTACGCTCCCTGGTTGTGGCGGCACTCTCCGACTTCGACGATCCGGCAACCGACGACGTGGTTGTCGAGAACGCCACCGTGCTGCTGAAGGGTAACAATCCTCAGGAGCGGATGATGGCGGCTCTGCTCCTCGGTCGGATGCGCCGGGGTGGCGAGGTTCTCTCCACCGCTCTCCTGACAGAAGAACTGTGGTTCGTCAAGCTCCAGCTTATCAACGCCTTAGCCAATACCGACAGTGCCGCTTACCTGTCAGAGGTACTGGATTACCTCGACGACTCCGACACCGATGTGCAGATGGCAGCGATTGCCGCCGTGGGTCGCCTCGGCTCTGAGTCCGAGATTCCCCGGCTGATGAAGCTGGGCATTGACAGCCCGAATCTCTCCACTCCGGTTATCTACGCCCTCAGCCGTCTGGCAGACGAGAAGCTGCTCACTGGCTACCTGGGCGATGACAGCGAAGACGAAACCCGTCTGCTCGCCCTGCGGGCGATGGGAATGCTCGCCGATCCGGAGGCTGCTCCACCAGCGGAGCTGGTCGCCCTCCTCGATGCCAGCGATATTGAGATCATCTCGGCGGCTCTGAATAACCTTCGCGGTTATAAGGTTGACGAGGTCAGCGACGCGCTGGCAAAGCTCGTCAGCCGCGACGTTACCGAGTTCAAAAACTACAACGAGGCTGAAGGCGACATCGAGCTGATGGAGCCAGCCCTGACAAGCATCTTTGAGGTTCGGGTGGCGGCGGCTTCGCTGCTGGCCTCACTGGACAACCGCGATGGGATCAACTACTTCCTCAAACAGCTTGAGAGCGACAGTCTGGGCGAAGAGGTCATCGCCATCGGCGCGCTGGGGCAGATTGGTCATGCCCGGGGCGTGATGCCCGTTGTGGACAAGCTTAATTCCGAAGCTCCTCAGGCACGCTGGGCGGCGGCGGAGATCCTCAGACAGTTTGCCGACGAGCGTACCTCCGGCTTCCTGCGTAAGCGACTGAACGATTCGGATATCTGGACTCAGGTCAGCGCGCTTAACGCCCTGACGGCGATCGGTGACAAGAACGCCGTCTCCGGAGTCCGTGAACTCCTTGCCACCGATATTCCTCCGGTGGCGCAGATGGCGGCGATTGATGTTATCGTCGAGCTTGGTGACGATTCGGACATCGAGCTGATCGCCAGTTTCCTCGACAACGACGATGCCGGGGTTCGCTTCAAGGCCGCCAGCACGCTGGTTGGCTTTGGTGACGAGCGCGGTATGGCGTTCCTCAGTTCAGCACTGGATTCCGAGGAAGAGATCGTCCTGCCCAACGGGCTGCCGACGGCATCGCCCCTTGAGTTCGGGATTCATCTCTACGCGGCGGAGCTGACCGGGGTTGACGCTCAGAGCATTCTCGATGAGAACGGCTCGGCAGACGACACCGTGATCGTCTCGTGGAGCTACGCCACCGAACTGCTCCTCGGCGAACTTTCCGGCTCAACCTCGTACACTCTGCTGGCCGAAAAGACCCTCGCCCACGACTACCTCCGCAATGGGCTGCTGGCTCAGGTCAGCGTCCTCAAGGGCAGTGCCTTCAAGGCGTTTTCGCCCTTCCTCGATAGCGACGAAGCCCAGCTTCGCGCCCTGGGGATTGAAATGATGAAGCTCCTCGGTGATGCCCGGGCGGTGGAGGCTCTGGTGGCGCATCTGGACACCCGCCCGGCTGAGGCTCCCGTCGTAATTGCGACGCTGGAGACTCTCGGTGCCGAGGCACAGCTTCGTGAGCTGTTCCGTGTGGGAACCGAGCGGCAGCGGGTGTTGGTTGCTGAGCAGATTGCCCGGCGCGCCGATAAGCGGATGCCCCTGGTCTGGGGACAGATTGCCACCGAAGACCCCAGCCTGGCAGTGCGCTGGACGGTTCTCGAAGCCCTGGCAGCCGACGATACCGGGGTCGGGCAGGTTTATCTGGATAACATCCTCGCCGACGAGAATGCCAACTCCAGCCTGATCGCCGCCGTGAAAGCGGCACTGGCTGGTCAGCCGCTCCCGGCATCTCCGCTACAGGAGGCTACCGAGGTTGAGGAAACCGAAGAAGCCCCAGCCGAAGAGACCGAGGTCGCAGAAGAACCCGCCGAGGCGTAGCGACTGCGGTACAACCACCAGATACACAAAAGGGCGGACACCTGTGTCCGCCCTTTTGCAATTCCACCCCTCACCCTAGCCCTCTCCCCAGAGGGGAGAGGGGACACATGCACAGCAAGATTTTGTAGGGGCGTATCGCAATTTAACGGGGAGGGGCTATTCTCAATCCATATCCAATTCTGCGGGCCGACCTAAAGGTCGGTCCCTACAGCGACCTTACTGGTATTGTAGGGGTGAACCCCTCTGCCTGCCCGGGTTTTGCGGTAAGGAAAGGGGCGTATTCAATACGCCCCTACGGCAGAGTTGACGTTGCTAATTACCTAACAAGATACTCTCCGCCTCTTCCAGTCCGTCGTCAGCAGCTTCCGAATCACCGGTCGGGGGATGACTATCGGCGGGCGGATCCGCTGGTTCCTTGGTGATGTCAACACTCTTGGTTTTATCCCGGCTAATGTAGATCTCCCTGGTAATCTCCTTCTCATCGGAGACCACGCGAACCAGATGCTCGCCGGTGAAGAGCCGCATTCGGTTGAGGGGCAGGGTTCCCAGGTACTGGTCGTCCACCCAGACCTGCGCCTTGTCCGGACCGATCAGCTGCAGGTAGCCGAAGGAGGCCGGGGTAAGCTCGACCACGACCTGATAGATGTCTTTGTCGCCCAGCTGGATTTCCAGCTCTTTGGGCTTATAGTCGTCTTTTTCGATAGCTATGAGATAGGTTTCTCCCCGGGGCAGGCGGGTTTTGATCGGACTCTTGCCGTAGCTGCGCTCGTTGATGAATATCTGCGCGTCGGAAGGTCGCGTGGTAACCTCCAGAATCACCTCGCCCTCGGTGATCACCAGCTCCGCCGTTGACTCCACCTCTGCCGCTGCGTTTTGCTGCTCGTTTAGCTCGATGTACTTAATCGTGGCGATGGTTCCCCAGGTCAGCCCGGCAGCCAGGAGGAGACCCAGAATAACCCCGACCACCGGACGGCGGCGATACCGCCAGCGTTCCTTCCCCGATAACTCGGAGTGGGGTTTTGACTCTTTTGCCAGTTTATCTTCGGCGTAGATTTTTCGCAGCCCGGCATCGAGGTCGTTGGCAAGCTCGGCGGTGGTTTGATAGCGATCCTGGGGCATCTTTGCCATGCAGCGCAGGATGATCTCGTTGAGCCACTCCGGGATCCCCTGCTCCAGCACCTTCGGAGCAATCGGTGGCTCGTTAATCTGCTTAAAGGCGACGGCGACCTTTTTATCCGCCGTAAAGGGCAGGCGGCGGGTGAAGAGCTTGTACATCAAAACGCCCAGCCCGTAGATGTCAGAGCGCGCGTCCACCGGCTTTCCCTGGCACTGCTCCGGACTCATGTACTCCGGTGTACCGACGGCGGTGTTCTCCTTGGTGCTTGCCGCCTTGGCAATGCCGAAGTCGAGAAGGGTAACGTGATCATCCTTGCCGATGATGACGTTGCCCGGCTTGATGTCGCAGTGGATAACACCCTTTGAGTGGGCATATCCCAGGGCGCGGAGCAGCTGAACCAGAATCTGGCAGCCGGTCTTGATGCCAATCGGATTTTTTGCGACGAGCTTCTCCAGGCTTTTCCCGGTCAGCAGATTCATCACAAAGTACGTTCGCCCCTGGTCAGAGCCGACATCGTGGATCATCACAATGTTGGGATGCTCCAGCTCCGCCGAGCGGTGAGCCTCCGCCTGGAATCGCTCCGGATAGCCCTTGCGCTTCGCCAGCCGGGTGGGCAGAACCTTGATCGCCACCATTCGTTTTAGGTTCTCATCGTACGCCTGATAAACGACGCCCATTCCGCCGATGCCGATCCGCTTCTCAATCCGGTATTTACCGATGTATTGCGGTGATCCGTCTTCTCCCAGCTTCTCCAGCGGCGTGGTCTGCACGCTGATGGTGCCGATTGGGCTGCCGCATTTGTGGCAAAAGTCGTCGCTTTCGTTGACCCGAACACCACAATTAAAACAGTACATATTCTCCCCGCTTATCCTGTTCTTTTTACTAAACCCTTTTATGAAATCGCCCCGACGATCCGCTCCTCAGAACCCCTATCTTAGTATTGTTTGACAGGAATGGCAAGCAGCCAGCTTGAAGCTGGACACACTTACGCGGCTAACCGTTTAAGTTGAATTGCGTTTATCCCCGCGTGCGCGCTGATACTGGTCGCTCACAAATACTGTTTTTATGGGTAAAACATTTCAAGGTGCTGTAGGGACCGATCTTTAGACCTATCCGCAAAAAGGCAATAGCATCAAACACTATCTCCGTTCTCCCGTTGGGGGGAAGGTCGGGATGGGGGGCTAACGCTCATGGCGTAGACACGCAGCAATCATCAAATGGCAGATGGTTTCGTTGCACAATGTCTCCAATTTAAATCCTACAATTGTTGAGAATAGCCCCCCTCCCTTAATCCCTCCCCCCACTGGGGGAGGGTAAGGTTTTATGCAATTATCATATTACAAAGGGGCGGACACCAATCTCGATGAGAATCGGTCCGCCCCTGCACTCTCAAGCTCGACAACCTACGGTACGTAAGACCTACCAGCCGTCGTCGTCATCGTATTTAATACTGCCCCAGGTACTCATGGCAACGCTGCCGCCATCGCCCGCTGGCTCCGTCAGGTAGGGTCGGAAGTCCACGACTCCTAGGGTGCTGCGGTCGCTATAGTCGAAGATCTGATCGGCGATCTGGGATTCGTTGATGGTTCCCCACCAGTTGAAGGTGGCGTCGATATTGTAGATGGAGTCGTTGACCAGGTCGTTGGGGGTGTTGTCGAAGAGGTTGTTGTGGTTCATCGTAGTGGTGCAGTCCATCAGGTAGATGCCGCCCTCGTAAGGCATTCCGCTGCCGTTGTCGGTCAGGGTGCAGTTGCTGATGTCCGGCGGCGAGCCGCTGACCATGCCAATTCCATGCTCGGAGCAGTTGGTAATCTCCAGATTGTTAACCGTCGAAGCCATCCCCGCGCTCATGGAGATGTTCCAGAGCAGCAGACCTTCCTTCGCGTACTCGATGCGACAGTTGGTCAGGTTGACCGGGTTATTGCCTTCAACAACAATCGCGCCCCAGTCGCCGGGAAAGGGAATATCCTCGTTTGAGGTAAAGACAATCGGCCAGCCGGGGGAACCCTCGGCAATCAGCGTTCCATCGGTAACGATAATCTCCGCGCCGATCTTCCGCCCGCCGTCCATCGTAATCTTGTCGAAGCGCACCGTTACACCGTCTTCGATGCGCAGCGTGGCTCCGTTGGTGATGTAGAGGTTGCCGTAAACCACGTAGGGCGAGCCGTCAATGTCCCACGTGATGTCTTCACTGATGTCCTCTTGCATAATCTTCGTAAATGCAAGATCACCCGCGAAGCTGCCAACAACCATCACAACTATCATCAACACAATACGATACGGAAGTTTCATCTCCACCTCGATTTTGTTCCTGCGGCAATCCAATACTCCACCATCCAAGCAGCAATGTACCACACAAATCCCTTTGCGTCAACCGGAGCTGGCTGAGTTCCAGTCGACCCGTGGATTTATCATGGGTTGAGAATAGCTCTTCGCAATCAAGAAGGCGATTTAGATTTGTATCTCCCGTGGCAGCCGGACTTCGTCCGGCTAGTGGGCGACCGTGGACGGTCGCCCCTACGGGTATTCTGCGGTACAACAAGGGGTGGAGATCAATTCCAAAGAGAAGAATCGTCCTCCCCTGCCAGCGTATTTTGAACAAACGCCAGGTTTCATGTAGGGGCCGACCTTTAGGTCGGTCCGCAAAACTGCGACGAGACTAGGTTTCTCCGAGATCAGAAAAGGGTGAAAACAAGCTTCACCCCTACGAACACCACGAAGATACTTAATAAAAGGGTACGGCACACCGTACCCCTACGATCATTCTCCCCTCTGGGGAGGGGATTCATCCCACGGGTCGGGGGTGAGGGATTATCGACTAATCACTGCTCTCTTTGTAATTGCCTCGCCTGTTGCTTCCAAGCGAATCAGATAGACTCCCGTTGCCGAGGTTGAGCTATCCCAGCTGACGCTGTGCCGCCCGGCGGTTTGATTGCCAGAGACCAGCGTCTCCACCAGGCGACCGGATAGGTCATAGACGCTCAGGCTCACTGCGCCGTCGGTGGCCAGCTTGTAGCTCACCGTCAGGGCAGAGCTTGCCGGGTTGGGGTAGGGATCGCTCAGGGTCAGCGTACTCACTGTACCCGGAACGACTATCTCGCTGGGACCAAAGCGGCTGACTGTACCGTCAAGCTCCGTAACCTCAAGCCAGTAGGCGTACTCCATGCCAGCCTCGACGGAGACATCGAGCCAGCTGGTCGCCGTGCCGGAGAGTTCACCACTCAGGACAACTGTATCATTTTGGGACACTGACCCATTTTGGGTCAGTACGTTTGCAGACACTGCTCGCAGAACGCTAACCGAGGCTGGGGTATCGCCTGTGATTGACCAACTCAGCAACACCCCCTCGGCGTGGTTTTTTGCTGTGAATGTTCCCTGACCCACTGGTGCGGAGCCTTCTCGCCAGATATAGTTGAGAGTCGGATTGCCGAGTCCCCTGCTATAAAGGATGTGAGGTTGGGAGTCGCCATCGAGAGCGATCGGACTCATGCTCGCCATGCCATCGCTACCCAGAACAACCTGCTTGTGATAGCTGCCCCCGGCTTTATAGGCATAGATAATCTCAAAATAACCTTCAGGTTCCTCAGCGTAGGTGTAGGAGAAGTGCGGCGTATCGTTTGCATCCAACGCAACTGAGCAAAAGTAGCCAACATCATCGCGCATATCAACACTCTCAATGCTCCAGACCGTTGCTTCATACTGAGCGTATCTAATCTCTATATTAGCAGAATCAAAATAAACTATTTTGGGATTGTGGTTAGAATCAATCGCCAGTGAAGAGTAGTAGCCAGTGTCTCCGCTATAATCAACGAACATTGTTTGCCAGGAACCAGTATAGCGAGCATACTTCAGCACACGCATAACTGGATCGTAATAGGATATTCCTGGAGAACCCGGGTAGTTGACTTTAATTGATGGATTACGACCCGAACCGTCTACGATTCCCCGGTGCCAGTCGCAATCATAGAAAAATATACAACGGAGAGTTCCATCACCGAAGTGGGCATCCCGATAGGCAATATACGCCTGATCGTACTCATCAACGGCAATCGACAAGAAATCGCTATTGATGATGTTAAAATCAAGGTTTTCGATAATCCACGTATCGTCAATAAGACGAGCGTAACGGAGCGTGTTCAGGCTGCCGTCGAAGGCGTAGTAGGCGATGTGGGGATTATCGTCGCTTCCAAGAGCCAGCGAGGTGTAAACATTGTCAAAGCCCGCCGTGTCAACGACCTGTAGCTCCCAACCACTACCATTCCAGTAGCCGTAGTGAAGGGTTTCGTTATCGATGTAGGCGACGTGGGGCGTGCCGCTGGAATCCAGCTGAATAGAAAGCTGGTGGCTTAGTGTGGGTGCGACGGTCTCCTCGTGCCATTCGGCAAGCGAGCCGCTCACGATGACAAGAGGTAACAGTATAAATAGCCGCTTTATAATAACCATCTCACCTTCCAGCCAGTCTCCCCAGAAACTCACTGGCAATATATCATCAATTTAGCCGCTTGCCAAGGGGGTAAATGGTACTTTCTGAATAAAGGTGGCTTTCATCGGTGAGATTACCTCCGGTCGGGATGATTCGGTGATGGAGGAATCCCCTCGACAGGTACACTAACAGATACACGGAATCAGCACGACAGAACCGATACGAAAAGGGGACACCGATTGGTGTCCCTATTCACTTCACAGGAGCATGGTTTACAGCCAGGCTACTTCCTCTTGAGGCGTTTTTCTTTAACGCGGGCAGCCTTACCGATTTTATCGCGCAGGTAATAGAGCTTCGCGCGACGGGTTTTACCGAAGCGGATCGGCTTAACGTCGATAACATTGGGTGAATGGAGCGGGAAGATTCGCTCTACCCCGATGTTTCCCGGACCGGTAACCCGACGGACGGTGATGGTCTCGCGCACTCCGCCATGCTTGCGGGCGATAACGATTCCGGTGTATTTCTGGACGCGAGACTTGCTTCCCTCAACGATCTTGACCGATACCTCAACGGTATCGCCGATGTTGAATTCGGGCAGCGTCTCTTTCATGTCCCGTTGTTCTAGTCTGTTGATAGTCTGCATACTTCATCCTCAGGGGTTGCTTTTGATCCCGTTTCAGCCAACCTCTTCATCCCGCGTTGGTTCCGGGGAAAAGATTTTGGGGAAAATAGGCTTGACGAGAGCCGAGCCTGTTATGATATTCAGGAGTCCAGCCAGAATCCAGCTTGGGGGCGAATGTTAACATACTAATCCACTTCCTGACAAGCTATTCCTGCGGAAGATGTACCTTCATTCGCCTGAGCGTCCTGCGGGAATAGGAATTTGTCGCAATACACCGTTAAACAACCAAACTGCAAATTAACCCCTGTCAGCACTTGAAAGAATGCGTTATTTCGTGTATAGTGTGTGCAGGCGTTATGCCCCTTTGAACTAGTATCTCTTGGCATTCGTAAACGATTACTCCGCAATCAACCGAACTACAACTAGGCACAAGGAGAAAAAAATGAGACGCTATCTTGCAGTATTCCTGGTGTTGGCGTTTGCCTTCACCGCAGTTGCCGATAACGCTACCCAAAGCGAGTGGGGCGGTGGTCCGGTAGAGCAGGACGCCGTCAGCTCCTGGAGCGACACCTTCTACGGCAGTGAGAACATCAACTTCTACTACTTTGGCGAGCTGTACCTTGCCTTTGATCCGAATCTCTCTTCGGACATTAACAACATCGGCAGTATCGACGGAGCCTACTTCGCTGATGTTGGCGACATTGATGGCGATGGTCACAACGATGTCGTCGTATCTTCCTCGAACACTCAGACCTTCGTCTGGTTCCAAAGCAATGGAAATGGCACCTTCGATTCCACTGCCCAGGCGATTGGTAACATCCAGTATGCTGCTTTTGACATTGTTGACCTCGATGAAGACGGCGATGGCGACATTATCATCGGCATCGATACCGCCGCTGGTAACGACCGGGTAAGCTGGTTCCAGAACGATGGCTCCGGCAACTTTACCGAAATTATCATCGACAACAACTTTACCCAGGCTGACTCCGGGGTTGCAGTAGACTTTGACCACGACGGCGATCTCGACCTCTTCTTCGGTGCCTATCAGTCATCACCGCTGCGCTGGTACGAAAACGATGGCAGCGAGAACTTTACCATCCACACTCTGGTCGCCTCTGGTCACTCCGGACCAGAAAATATTGGTATCGACACTGGCGACTTCAACGCCGATGGCTATGTGGATGTAGCCTTCTCCTGCCGTGGTAACGGTGAGATTGTCTGGTGGGAATACGACGAAAACTATACCGACCCCACGGCAGCTTTTATCGAGCATGTTATTGGAACCGGTTACGGAGAAGCGTACAGCTGCACTACCATCGATATGGACTGGGATGGTGACCCCGATCTGGTTACCAGCTCGCGTAGTGCCAATCGGATTGACTGGTGGGAGAATGATGGTACCGGCGGCTTCACGGAACATTCGATAGCCAGTGGCTACAGCGGCTGCCGTCAGGCTACTCCGCTGGATGTTGACTACGATGGTGATATTGACGTTCTCTCCGCTACCGAAGGCGGCAGCACCCTTGACTGGTGGGAGAACACCGGCTCCTTCAGCTTCACTCAGCGTCCCTTCGCCACTGGCTATAGTGGAGCACACGGCATCACTACTGGCGTGGTCATGGATACCAAAGGCTATCAGGCGGTTACCACGGCCAACACCGGCGATACCGTTGATTACTGGGACATCATCGGTGATTTCCGTCCCCACGGTACGCTGGACTCCGCTATTCTCGATAGTGGCTACAGCGAAACGCTCTGGGGTAACTTCACCTGGGCGGAGAACGAGCCGAGCGACACAGCGGTAAATATATACATCCGTGGTGGAAACTCCGTTGGTGAGGTGGAGGCTGCGAGCTGGGACGGTCCCCATGCTGTGGGCTTCAATGCTGGCTCTGTCCTGACCAGCAATCCTCAGTACTTCCAGTACCGGATTGAGTTCACCAGCTCCAATCCCGACCACAGCCCGACCATCCAGTGGGTCAACGCCAGCTATCAGGACCACTCTGCCGTTACCGATGTCGTGATGAACAGCGAGTCGGTGGAAGAGGGCATCCTGGTTAGCTGGGAAGCCATCGGTGACGCCGCAGGCTTTGACCTGCTCCGCGCCCCGGCTTCCGGCTCTGACAACGAGCTTGCCTGGAAACAGGTTAACAGCTCCCGTCTCCCCGGTAACCGGCTGACCGTCTATCTGGATGATTCTGCCACCGCTGGCGAGAGCTACGCCTACAAGATTCGGGCGATCGATACCGACGGCGTGATCTCCTGGCACGGACCGATCATTGCCACTGCTCTGCCCAGTGCTGGTGAGCAATTGAGCCTGGCACAGTCTCACCCGAACCCGGCGAGTGAGTACACGACGATCGGCTTCGAGCTGGCGGAGAACAGTAACGCCCGGCTTCAGGTCTTCGATCTCTCCGGTCGTCTGGTCAGCACCCTGGTCAACGAGGAGCTTTCCGCTGGTCGCCATAGCGTGGTACTCGATACCTCTGCCCTGCCCAGCGGCGTTTACCTCTACCGTCTGGAAGCAGGCGGCGAATCCCGCACCGAACGGCTGACCATTGCTCGCTAAGTCATCGTTCGCTAAGTAACAAGTTCAGATTGAGCAGTAACGATGAACGGGGCTGAGAAAATCAGCCCCGTTTTCGCAATTAGAGCAGAAACATGGTAAACTCCCGTAAAGTGTTGCTCCTGATTTGGAAGAAAGAATTGGAAGAAGAAGAAAAGGATAAGCGATGAAACCTCAGCATCTCCTGCTCCCGTTGCTGTTGATCCTGTTCTCGACTGCCCCGGCGGCTCTTGTGTATAGCGACTATGCCGAGATGCTGCTGACCTCCATCGATAACGGCATGGACTGGAAAGACCGGGGCAATGCCGATGGTCCGGTGCTGGTTGCCAGCGATTTTGGTGGAGAGAAGATCGGCGCGCGGGCAATCGACATTAACCTTCCCGACGGACTGACGGGGCAATCGCCGGATTACAACCGAGGCGAGCAAACCAACCTGCTTCTGGAGCTTCTCGACGAGATGGTCAGCGACAGCTACGGTCTGGTGCGGGATGCCGACGGACCGTTTAACCACGGCGATGCCGGAGCCATCGTGGTTTCCCTTGAGTTTTACGCTGAGAGTCGCTTCTACCGCGAGTACCTGATCTGGGACGGCAACCGCCTGCTGAACCTGACCCTCTGGTGTCAGGCTGGACAGGTCGAAGGACTCAGCGGAACGCTGGATGACATTCTGAGCGGTTTCCGCTGGATGTAATTGCTGATAATATAAGAGGTTATCAAGTGAAGTCTGCCCGCTGTCTTGTCGCTTTGTTGCTTTTGACGTTACTCTTTTCTGGTTGTGAGGAGGAAACCTCATCGTCCCAGACGGAGGCAGGTGCCGCCATCGCTTCTTCGACGGAAGATGTCGAGACCATCACGGTGGGGCTGCTTTCGCTGACTCCACCCTCCGCGCTTTGGCACGTGGACGAAGAGCTGGCATCGATGATTACGCTGAAGTACGGCGAGTCCTCACCCCACGCCGTGGCACGCTTTTACTTCAATGGGCGCGATTCGGTAGACTACTGGTCTCTTGGCAAGAGCGCGCAGGAAAAATTTCTGGAAGAGCTTGCCTTTGACCTCCGTGGTCAGATTGAGCAGGTTACCGGGAGCCAGGCGGAGTTCATCAGCGGTCCGGAGTATCTGGCGGAGCCGTACCCCGGCGTGAGCTGGCGGTATCAGGATGTCCTCGGCGACGACGACTATTTCAACATCGACTCCGTTTTCTACGTTGATGGTCGCTACGCCTTCCTCGACCTCGCCTGCTACTTTGCCGAGCGGGAGAAACTGACTGCGGAGCTTGAGCTGCTCCTTGCCTCGGCGGTGATTAACGCCGAAGGGAGCGAGGAGCCGCACCTCCTCAAAGCAAACGAGGCGGTTCAGCTTCACCTCGTCTCTTTGACGATGAAGGAGACTGGCTGGCAGCTGACCAGCTTCGATGGCGAGCTGTTTCTGAGCAGCGGCGACTCCACCCTGCACCTCTATCGCCGTCAACCTCGCACCGGAACCTCCGATGGCAGCGGGCTCCTCGACGGTCTCCGTCAGGAGATTGCCGCCCAGTGGGGCGAGGTCGATCTGCTGGAGAGGCAGCTATCAGAAGCCGAGCCGCTGGCTCGCTGTACCCAGGAGTACCAAACCAGCGAAGATGGCGAAGCACGCTGGCACTACGACTCCATCCTGATTGTCGAGGAAGAATACTACCTGCTGGAGGCAGAGTCTGCCGCCAGTCTGTCTTTGGAAGAACGAGAACGGCTGATTGAACTTGTCGAGAGTCTTGTTGCTGTGAACTAACTGCTGAAGACCTTTGCATAATTCGACGGATTTGACTTTTCGCCCAAGTTTCTGCTGGTTAAATCAAGATAACCCCGAAACCCCAAAGGAGAACAATGCTAAAAACCACCCTGATCCTCCTAGCCTGCGCCATGATGGGCTTTGCCCTGGGTCCCCAGGTCGAGAGCAACGGCATCTTGGTCAACCTCCCCGGTGCTGCCTGGGAGTACGAAATCTACGAGAACGAGGTCTATGCCTGGCTTACCGCCGAAAACGATGAAGACATGTACCACGGCTTCATGGATATCTACCTCGTCGGGATTGCTCCGGTAAGCGAAAAGGATGCGAAGGGCGATGCCCTGAAGAATCTGAGCGAGGAGCTCAGCGAGAGCATCGAAATGACCTACTACAACGTAGAACTTGGCAAAGAGCTGAGCGACAGCTCGCCGCACCCTTACGTCAGCCGCTTCTATCTGGATGAAGCCTCCGACTATAACGAGGATGGCGAGGAAATCCCGATTTACTTCTACAACCTCGACTCCTACTTCATCGCCGGAGATTACCTCTATCAGATGGATCTCTACGTGCGCAGCGACCTGAAGGAAGAATACGGAGACCTCTTCCCCGCCGTGGTGAAGAGCGTTGAGCTGCCCCGCAACGAGGTTATCCGCTACTCCACCGGCGACCGGGTGGAGATAAGTGGCTTCAGCGTCGATGTCTTTGGCGAGGACTGGATCGCCGAGGACATGAGCGACGGCGTTCAGCTTTCCCTGCAAGACGAAGATGGTGTCAAAGCCAGCCTCTACATCTATTGGGGTGGCGAGCGCGGCATGTACGTGGAAGAGGGCGATACGCCTCCGCCCCTGGAACCCACTGCGGATGAACTCCTCGCCGAGCTTCAGGACATCCTCGTCAGCATCTTTGGCGGCGAGATGGCGTTCTTTGGCAACGAGATTCTGGACAGCAAAATGCCGCTGGTTGCCATGGGCTATATTGTTGATTACGACGGCACGGAGTGGCACTACGATGCCCAGCTGGTCGTGGACGGTCATAACTACTACGTCGACTGCGTCGAGTACACGAACGCCGACGAGAAGATTCAGGAGCAGCTGAAGAAGATGATCGCCACCGTCGAGGTTGAGCCTGGCTCCGGCGTGATTGACTACGGTGACTGGTACGACGACATGGATATAGATTACAATGATATGGACATGGAGTACGGCGAGGGTTAGACCGACTCCAAAATACGAAAACGGGATGGCAGCCGCCGTCCCGTTTTTTGTTGTTAACCTGTCAGAGACAAGGGGCTTTAGTCCCTTGCGGGTTTGCCTACGTATCTCAATTCTCTCAAGGGGTTGAAACCCCTTGTCTTAACATCTTAAGGCAGTGTACCTTTCAGGTCGAAGCTACCTTCCCAGTACAGGTAGAACTCCCCGGCGTTGTTCATCGCGTTGACAATCCAGCCATCGTAAACCGGGTCGTAGAACGCCGATATCGAGTACGGACCGGAGCCGGGAACCGTATCGCCGTGGTCAAAGCTGCCCTCCCAGAGCAGGTAAAGCTCGCCGGCACCGTTGATGGTATAGACGATCCAGCCGTCCATCTCCCAGTCATAAAACGCCGAGACATCGAAGGGACCGCCGCCGGGGACGGTGCCGATACTGTCGAACTCCCCGCCTCCCTTGTAGCGGTAAAGGCTGCCGTCATCGTCAACGGAATAGGTGATCCAGTCATCGAGGTCGGATTCGTAGAAGCTGCTGATCTGGGGTGAGCAGATCGCCACCACAGCCATTGCCAGCAGCACGAGGGTTAGCTTGCGCATAGAGCCTCCTGGGGAGATGTTGACCGAGCAGAAACCACGGCAGCAGTATACTCTTTCCCTAATCGGGATGCAAGCAGAAGCTATTTGACGATACCTTTGTATAACTCATTATTCTGACCTTTCGTTCATCGGGGAGGCTGCCGCCAAATTGACAACATTTATGTAACCATAACAAATACCCGTAGTTATAAAGCTACAGTAATTGCTGACCAAGCCGAAAGTGAGAGATGGAGGTGCTTATGCAAAAGCTCCTTGACATATTATGCCCCGCTGACTACAATACCCGTCCGTGCCGAAGTGGCGGAACTGGTAGACGCGCTAGATTCAGGGTCTAGTGAGGTTCGCCTCGTGTGGGTTCGAGTCCCACCTTCGGCACCAAATCTTTTGCAAAGAACCTCCCGTTTCTGCGGGAGGTTCTTATTAGGATGGGCATTGCTTCCTCAGATGAAGATGGCGGGGACTAAAGTCCCCGCCCTACATTAACCCCACAAGAGATAACATCATCGCTGTTTTGCCCGTAGGGGCAGCCCCCTGTGGCTGCACTTTATTGCATTCATAGAGGGATGAACCTTGTGTTCGCCCCTCTACATCCCTTTCCTGCCGAGGAAGGAAACCGCGCCGCTGTTCTCTCCATAGGGGCGATGCTCCAGTCCGGTGAAGCCCGCCTTCTCTAACAAAGCGAGAACGCCCGCCACGGTGAAGTGGTGCATGTGGTGGTCATGCGCCGGACCCCGGAAGATTCGCCGGATGGCCTTGAGGGGATGCCGAAGGGCGCGCAGCAGCCGCTTGCCAAAGGAGCTTTTCAGCGTCTGCTCCGTCCCGGCAACACCCTCCAGATGGAGGATAACCAGCACCCGTCCCCCCGGCTTCAGGCAGCGATAGCCCTCCGCCAGCACCCGCTCCGGCTGCATGGTGTGGTCGAGAGCCGCCGCGCAGATGAACTCCTGAAAACTCTCGTCGGCGTAGGGCAGCTCTTCACCGAAGCCAACGACAAAGGTCATCGGCTGCTCCAGTACCGAACCGTACAGATCTCGATAGAGCAGTGGCGCGCCGCCGAGGAACCGCTCCAGTGCCGGGTCGTGGACAACGAAGCGGTCATCTGGCGACTGCTTCCACCAGCGTCGGAACAGTCCCCAGCCACCACCGACATCCAGAACATTCCCCGTCAGGTTCCCCCGATGGGCGAAGAGCCGATCTCCCCGCAACATACTTTCTTCAACGTAGGGCTTCGTCGCCGTTGCCGTCCCCCGGCTCCAGCCGATGAAGTCCCGCTGCCCGGCATCCCACTTCTCCCAGACCGAGTCATCCACCCCGGCGTAGCGTTCGCCTTTCAAAGCGTACAACTCCGGCGCGCGGGTGGTGTCGTAATCGTTCAAAGCCTCCTGCCGGAACAGGTGGCGAATGTCGGTATCCTGTGAATCCTTATTATCCATTGTGGTTGCGTCCTTTACGGTTCAAATCGGCAATTCGTCTGTGGGAATATCCTCGCCGAGGAAGGCGGCGGATTCACCGCTCTCGTCATCCATGCCTGCGGCGATGGGAGCTTCCTCCGCCAGTTCAGCCAGCGTCTTACCCCGTGAGGAGAGCAGGTGGAAGGCGCGCTCCCGGAAGATGACCTCATCGGAGTCCCAGAAGACCGGAATGTTGCGCCCCATCCCCCGGACGTAGCCGATCACCTCACGCTCCAGCTTCATCAGTGCCGCCCGCGCCCAGTCTCCCCCGGCACCCCGGTTGATCCAGAACGGTCCCAGCATCCTGAAAATCTCGTAGAGCCGCTCCTCGCCGCCGGGGTAGCTCTCGCAGGGAAAGTGGTACTCCCCGGCGATGTACCGCCGCAGGTCGAGGGCGAAGCGAATCAGGAACGGCTCGATGTCGCCCTCGCAGGCTCCAAAGAAGTAGTCCAGCCCGGGCATTCCCTCGTAGTCCATGTCGTAGGCTGGTGGCGCAGACCAGGGGAAGTCAGCGGGAATCGCCATCAGCGTCGCTAGGGGCTCCTCAACGAGAGGTTCCGTTCCATCGTCGGAAGTACGGTCAAGCTCTTCTTCAATCGCCCGAAGGGTTGGGATCGCCGCCATCTGTCCGGCGTAGTAGTCGGCTTCCCTCGTCCCCCGTGGTGGTGGGGGAATCGTCGAGTAGATGTCCCGGAGGATGACCTTAATTCCATAGGGTCCAGCGTTGTACATCACCCCTGCCATCTTCAGCCGCCGCACCGTTCCGCTCCAGGTGGTGAAGTCCAGCACGCCGCCAGGGCGGAATGCCTCCTGAAAGCGGGGGTCGAACTCCCAGCGGCTCTGCGTCGAGATAACCAGCCGGAGGTACTGAATGCCGACCTGAAGATTCAACTCTGCCAGGTAGCGCAGGTCGTAGCGGGTCTCTTTGGGTAACGAGGCGAAGGCGACCCGCTGGGTTTCATCGCCGTTGGGGTAGCGAAGCTGGTAGTTCCCGCCGCGCACCACGGCTCCGGTAAGCTGACTGTAACCCGTTGCCGAGCCATGACCGCTGGCTGCCCGATAGCTCCGCCCGGAGCCGAGGACGTGCATCAGCCCGCATTCCTGATAGCTTACCGCCTCGCAGAACGCCTGGAAGGCAGCCGGGGCGAGGTCGTAGCGTTTGTTCCAGTCGAGGTTAGCACGGTCGATCTCCCAGCCCGGGTGTGCCTTGCCGTCGGGACGCAGCTCCTGAATCCAGGCGCAATTCTCCGCAAAGCGGTGGTAGAGGCTGCGCCGGGGGTTCTCGGCATCGTAGAGCGGCAGGTTGTCGAAATCGTTGAGGTTCCACTCACCGGGCAGACCGGGCAGAGTAAAGGTAAGCTCGTCCAGGGCGGCGAAGGTCTCCATCCCCACAACCCGGGAGTAGTAAACCGCCGGAATCGCGCCTTCACCGGTGCCTGTTCCCAGGTTACCAAAGCGTTGCAGGAAGGCGGTCTCGGTGGGAGTCTCGTAGTCGAACTCCCGGCGGAAGGCGGTCAGCAGGCGAATCAGTTCTTCGTCAAACTGTCCGTCGGAGTCAGTGCAGAAGGGGAAAACCTCGCCCTTTAGCTCGTATGCCGTTGTCAGAGCCAGATTCAACCGTCGCTTGAGATACGCCAGCACCGGGGAGTCGTAGCCCTCGGCATCGGTAATTCCCGGCTGCCAGGCAAGGCAGGTTAGCCCGGAGCTGGCAAGCTCCACCATCTCTGGACCAAAGGTGGGGGTAATCGCCCGGGGCGATTTATAGCCGTAGAGCCGTCGTCCATCGCCATCGGTGCTGTAAACCATCTGGAACGCACCGTCGGGAGAGTCGCCCCCGGGCAGGACTGCCAGGTGGGTCAGGCTGCCCGGCTCCTCCCAGTTCACCGTGGAGAACCGCTTGCCCCGGGACTCCACCACCAGCTCGATCACGTAATCGCCGAAGGGAGCCAAGCCATCGGCGTAGCTGCCGATGTTACCAATCCCGTTCCAGAGGAAACGATTGGAGGCATCCCGGTTCAGGCGATTGCGGTCGCCGTAAGAGGCGACCGGTTCGTCCGTCGCCGCGGCAAAGACCAGCTCACGCTCGCTATCACCGAGTATCCGCCAGAGCTTCAGCGTAACCGTATCCGCCGGTTCGGGAATCGGGTCGAGATCGTAGCGAATCAGATAGCCCGCGCTGCTCGAATGCCTCGGCTGGCAGCGAAAGTCGGCCTCGCGGACGTTGAGGGTCAGGTAGCCGCCGTTGTCCCAGTACGGTCCGCTGTCATCGGCGAAGCCCCGCCCCCAGTGGTCATAGATGCTCGCCGTCAGCGGCTGACCATCGCCAGCCACGTAGAAGGTGTAGCGATGCTCCGCCAGGTCAAGCACCTGCGCCCGGACGAGGGAGCCGTTGAGCAGCACCGAGGGCTGGAGGTCGTTGTAGCTGCCCTCAACACTGCGGAACTGGGCATCCGCCATCCCGCCGTTGCGGTAGCGATAGACTCCGGAAACCGTAACCTTATAGAGTCGTCCCTCCTTCAGCTGAAAGGCGGTGGAGACCGTCTCGCCGCTGGAGGGAATCTGTAGCTCGTAGGCATCCCCCGCCGGGGCGGGAATCATAAACACCAGCAGGACAATCACAAAGATCAGGACGACGAAGGACCAGCCGGAGCCGGTCGGCAGCCACCCCGCCCAGAACCGTCCCACCCGCCGGGGGAGGTTCTTCAGATTGCTCCAGAGGCTATTGAGAAAGCTCGTCATTCGATTTGCTCATAAGGGACGCAGGATTGTAACAGAAACTACAGGTGGCGGCTTGGTGGAATTGAATGTTGACCCGGATAGCGGTTGGTGCTACAATGCCCATATTGAGACTCAGACGCAGTAGCATCGTAAGGAAAATCATGGGTAAGGAATGGATGGCGGAGAAGGACAGCTTTGAGGTTGTTGACGCGCGCAGGCTCGAAGGGAACTTCCTGCCAATGATCAAAGAGAAGGCGGCGGAGCTTGAGTCTGGGCAGGGTATGCACATTATCCAGAGCTTCAAGCCGATTCCGCTATACGGCGTGATGAAGAAGCTGGGCTTTGAGTATGAAACCGAGAAAACCGCCAAGGGCGAATACCACATCTACTTTTTCAAAATGGAATAGCAGCAGAGAGTTTGACAAAAGGGACACGGTACGCCGTGTCCCTTTGCTTACGAGGCCGCTACTCCTCCACCGTGCTGCCCGACGGGATAGCCCTCTCCCCCCGGAAGGCAGCGGCATCAACATCTGTCATGACGCAGACGTTGCGTCCCAGGGTGGTCTGCGGTGGAATCACCGAGTTCTTGCCAATCACGGTGATGCCAGTTCGGTAATGCTCCGGGAAGCGGGCGTTGACGGTGAGGTCATCGCCGCTGCCAATGATTGACTCTCTGCCGACGCGGACATTCTTATCAACCACCGCTCGGTCAATCACCGCGCCCTCAGCGATGACGGTGTCGTTGAAGATAATCGAATCTCGAACAACCGCCCCGGCTCGCACCTCGACATTGGGCGAGAGGACGCTGTTGCTCACCGTGCCCTTGATTCGGCAGCCGTTAGAGATCAGGCTCGTGGCGACCTTCGCTTCGGCTCCAAACCTCACTGCGGGAGCCTCCACCGAACGGGTGTGGAAGCGTGCCTTGTGGTCGTAAAGGTTGAACTCCGGCAGCGGCGCGACGAGATCCATATTCGCCTGCCAGTAGCTCGCCAAAGTCCCCACATCGCGCCAGTACCTGCCGCTGAAGCGATGCGCCCGGATGCCGATCTTCTCCTCAACACAGACGGGGAGGAGATCGCGCCCGAAGTCATGCTCGGAGTCCTCTCGTGCCGCGTCCCGCACCAGCAGCTCGTCGAGGACATCCCGGTTGAAGAGGTAGATCCCCATGTTGGCAAGGTTGCTCGGCGGGTCGGCGGCTTTCTCCACAAAGTGGGTGATGATGCCCATCTCGTCAGTCTCAACCACGCCGAAGCGAGACGCGTCCTCCCAGGGAACCTCCCGCACAGCCACCGTTACCGCCGCCCCGGAGGCGCGATGTTCGGTAATCATCCGGGTGTAGTTCATTTTGTAGATGTGGTCGCCGGAGAGAATCAACACCAGCTCTTCGTTGTTGTTGCGGATGAAGGGCAGATTCTGGAAGACGGCATCGGCGGTTCCCCGATACCAGCCCTCAATCATCCCGCCGGGGTGCGGATGCAGCAGGGTTAGTCCGCCCTCGTTCCGGTTGAGGTCCCAGGGCGCGCCACGCCCCAGATGCTCCATCAGCGAGTGCGGGCGGTACTGGGTCAGCACGCAGACGTTGCGGATCAGCGAGTTGACGCAGTTGGAGAGGGTGAAGTCGATAATCCGGTACTTGCCGCCGAAGGGTATGGCGGGCTTGGCACGCTTATCGGTCAGCACGCCGAGGCGATTGCCCTTCCCACCAGCCAAAATGATTGCCAGAGTTTTTTCCATAGACTAATCACTTAGATGCAGTTACATGCGAGCGGTGGCAAGCGGGGCTTGTAATGAATTGATATTACAACGGTTTCCTTTCAATAACAATCGCAGCACGATCTGACTCTTTCAGGGTACCAGAGTCTGCCCTGAGGTGGCAAGATGCTTGAACATCAGTTCATTATACCCGTGCGGCGGGAAGATTACTTCAGGGTTGGTGGCGAGGATTGGTGATAGTTGCGACTGGACATCTGAATAGTTAAAGCTGCCGACCTATTTTGGGTCAGTGGTTCATTTTGGGTGACCCATTTTGGGTCGCTTCCTCTTTTGTCAGAAAACTACTTTGAGGCTGTTGCCAACTATACGGTGAAAGAGAACTTGGCACGATTTTTGCGCTGTGTAAACGCACAGGGCTTCTCTTTGCCCTGGGTGGAGTGGGTAATAGGCTCGTAATGCTCGTGCAATCGTCCAGGGTTGGAGGGTAGATTCAACACCCGTGTAATCGAATCGCCCTCCAACAAATACAGGTTACGCTGACAAACTGAACCCACAGCTAAACATTTGAGGTAACTATGTTCTGTGATTATTGTGGAAAGAAGCTGCCGGAGAACGCGCAGTTCTGCCGACATTGTGGTCGTGTGCAAACGTCTCTCAATAAGGGTGAATCTACCCCTGAGCGACCAATACATCCGGCGCGGTTTCCTGTAGCAACCCCTCGAACTCCTGTTGTAAATAGAGACACGCCACCGTATCGCCAGGAAGTGAAGAAAACTCGCCTGCTGGGAGACGAAGAGCGAAACACTACCACAAATGGGATGCTGGGGAGTAAGACACGCCTGATGAAACCAGATGAGGTTGTTAGAGAGGGGAACGCAATATCGCCACTCGTTACAGAGACCTTACGTCCGCAGGAGCCGGAGGATATATATCCATTCCCCATGTTGACCTCTTCTCTTAATACTATCCGCAAGAACTCTTTCTATGATGCCATAACTCCCTGGTGGAAAACAAAATCGTTCCTTATGGTCTTCGGGATTAGCCTGAGTTTGATCGTTACTTTACTATTTCTGAGTGGACTCGGTGTATTTGAGCAGAAAGAGGAAAGGCAGGAGCCTATCAGCGAGATACAAGAGCCTCTCAATCATGCGCCCAATAAACCATTTACATCGATTATTGGGAGCAATTATCCTGATATTGAGGGTGAAGATATAGTTCTGTCATGGATATGTTTAGACCCTGATGGTGATGAGCTTACCTACACTGTATATTTTGACGATGAGTTATTGGGGGCGACTGTGCTTAAGTCCCTTTCAGTTCCGACTAACGGCATGAAAACTGGCGAACACACATGGTGGGTAGTAGCCGAAGATTCGAGTGGAGAGACAAGTAAATCTGAGTCCCTTGCCTTCACCTTTCATCCCGCCCTACAGCATGAGGGGGAGACAGATGCCGCCCCCGCTATCGAAGCTGCTTTAGATGTGGATGACGTTGAGGCTGATCTGAAAGCCGCCAACGGAGGCTACAGCACTATCACAATAAATGGAGAGGGTGCCTCTGATCCTACCCGTTCGCAAAATGTGATTGCTGATGCTGTTTCCTCCGCCCTCAGCACTACACGTTCAGCTTATAACGCCCTTCTCAAGGATGATCCCACTGTCGCAGGTTCTAGCAATATCATCTTCACCATCAAGCCCGACGGCAGTGTTTCCAACGTAGTTGGTGCTAACAACAACCTGCCTCCGGGTAGTTTTCTCGGTTATATCCTGGGTGGTATTCGTGGATTAAACTTTGGTGCAATTGAGGGCGGAGTAGTAAAGATAAACTGTATAGTTTCGCTGACACCCCAGGGTGGGGTAAGAGTGGAGTGACCATAGCCCAACTGACCCATTTTGATACAGCGACCCATTTTGACTGACCCAAAATGGGTCGGTTGGTCGGCTCAAGGGATATTCCTATAATGGCATGTGCGCCCCCAGAGCCGACGCAGAAGAAACTGTAAACTTGGCACAATTATTGCGTTATATCTTTGTATCCACGGGATTCTCTATACGCTGCAAAGGAGTCAGCATGGTCAGGAACCTCTCGATTTGGCGAAGAGTGGCATTGTCAGGTCTCATGATAGTTGTTTCGCTTTTGATCCTGGGATGTGAAAACGACACAGATCCTCGTTCCGGTCTCCCCTACTTTAGCCTCGCAAAATGGTTGGATACAAACTGGTGGTTCCTTCCACTGATTATCCTGCTTCTCGTTGGTCTGGTCATATATTTCCTGCAAAAAAAGAAGCTGGCAACCTCAAGAGAGAACGAGGCTATATCGCAACCCAGAATTAGCCCGTTGCCCTCCGCGAGAACCAGCATTCAGGGAAATCGAATCACGCCGGGGGGATCTTCTCCTGGCAGAGGACCGGGGTCTCCTGGTACCAGAGCAACCAAGGTAAGCAGCTCAGGAAGACCGGGGAATCCACCTCAGAATCAGGAAACGAGATTAGCTGGCAACTTTAACGTTTCCGAAACCCGGGGCTGGCTGCTCATCGAATCAGGAAGGGGAGCGGGTACCCAGGTAACCCTGAAGTCAGGGGATAATAAGATCGGTCGTGATGCTCGTTGTGTTCTTTCGCTTTCCGATCCTTTGGTCAGCCGCGAACACGCATTGGTCAGGGTTCACGGAAACTCCTTTACGCTTCACGATCTTGCCAGCGGAAACGGTACCCTGCTGAACGATAAACCTCTATATTCAACTATGCAGCTGTTAGACGGCGATGAGATTACGGTAGGCGATACAGTGATTATCTTCAAACGTTCTTAGGAGGCAAGATGTATTACGGATGGTTGTTGGGAGTTATCGCCGTATTGCTTATCAACGGTTTGATTGGATACGCGATCGGTAAAAACAAAGGACTGGGGGCAACTGGCTTCTTCATTGGACTGATTGGACCTATCGGCTGGATTATTGTTGCCGTGATGAACGGCACTCCAACCCATCAAGCTCCACCTCCACAACCCAGTCCCGTCGGAAGGCCGAGTACTCCTGACAGGACCAGTGTTGCTACTCGGATAGCTCCTTCTTCAGCACGCGCGGTAAGCAATCCCGTTGGTAACGCGGAGACAAGGCTGTACAACCGTAGCCGCAGTACTCCTGCGTCAGGTTGGCTCTGCGGAATTAGTGGAACTAGCCGTGGGAGACAGTTTCGGCTAACTGAGGGAGATAACGAAATTGGTCGTTCATCGTCGTGTGCTATCTCACTCAATGATGGTGAAATGAGCCGACATCACTCTCTCATCCGCATTAGTCAGGGGCGGTCAGTACTCTATGATCTTGCCAGTGCTAACGGCACATTTCTGAACGGCGAGCTTATGCTCGAACCATCGGTTCTTTATGATGGCGACGAGCTTGTTGTTGGCGGAACTACCTTTCAGTATAAACAGATTGGATAAAAGGAGTTGCTATGCATAGTTCAAGACTAACTCTCAACCTTCTGATTGCCATTGGCATTACCACGACCTGGGCTGGTGTTGATTTAGAAGTGAAAGAAGTTGAAACCGTTGACGATAAAGTCACGGTAGTCTTCGAGGCTGCTGATTCTGAAACCACGATTCCTGTACATAAAATCACAGAAAATCAGCTTACGATAACCGAGAACGGTGATGCTATAGGCGGTCTCATTGAGCTTGAATCAATTCAAGCGGATAGCCACGCTTTCCTTTTGCTGGTTGACATTTCAAGGAGTATGGCAGAAGAAAAACTTGATGAGCAAACCAGATTGCAGGTTGCAACTGAAGCAGCAAAGGAGTTTATCCTGAATAAGCGAGCGCAGGATTATATCGCGATTATTGCGTTTGCTGAAGAAACGACCATCTATAGCGAGTTCACCAAAGATATCGATGACCTGGAAACTGCAATAAATCTGCTCCTGAACGAAGTCCCTGAAGAAGGTGAGCGTTATACAGCAATGTATAACGCTGTTCTGAAGAGTTGCAACTACTTTGACAACCTCAGAGAAGAAAAGGTACCAAAAGCGATAATTATGATCACCGACGGAAAGGACAACAAAAGCAGGGATGAGGACAAAAGATATGCAGATATTAGGCACCGTGTATCTAAAGAAGACATTGAAATATACTGCGTCGGAATTGGAAATCAGAACCTGGATGAAGATGCTCTGGAAGAATTGAGCTTGATGTCCGCTGGTAAGTTCGAAGTCGCTCAGATGGCAGAGGATATCAACGAGTTTTACCGTGAGATACTTCGACAGTTCGAGAGTCGTATAACGCTTTCTTACTATTCTGTAGCAGATTCGGGCGTAGACAGGAATTTGATTGTGCAGCACGTTGATGGAGGAACGGAACTCAATCTCGACCTGGACCCTCTCGAAGAGGCAGCTATTCCTGTGTGGATATGGTTCGGTGGCGCGGGGGTTTTGCTGCTCATCATATTGATCGTTTGGATTGTGGTTAAGAGAAGAAAGAAACAACACAGTGCTTCAGCAGACCACTCATCCCCGCCCAAAGTGCATCACAGCCCAGGGATAAAACCTCTGCCTAATTCTATCCAAGGTACTGGTCCTCGTGAGGTAAGAAAACCCAATAACACAAAAGTTGGAGGTATGCCGATGTCTTCTTCAAGGAACAATCCGCTGGATGATCAAAATACCGTTTTACGAGGTGACAGAAATTCTGGCTCCATTCCTTCACGGTCAGGTCATGGTCGTGGTCGTGGACAGCACATCAACCAACCCGCGAAAACAGTGTTACTTGGTAAAGATGCCCAGCATCCACCGGTCGCCTGGTTGGTTGTGGTAAAGGGAGCCAGGGTAGGTAAAACCTATAACATCTTCGATGATTTCAGCATCGGAAGAGACTCCAACTGCGATATGGTGTTAAACGACACCGCGATCTCCGCAAATCACGCACAAATTCGCAGGATTGAGGGGGAGTTCTACATCTACGACCTTGCCTCCACCAACGGAGTCATTGTGGATGGAGAAAAGGTTTACCACCAGAAAATCAGTGACGGATCGAAGATTTCCCTGGGTGAGAGCGAGCTGATCTTCAAAGAGCTGAACACAGAAAACAAAGCAGAAGACAAATAGGTTCGCTACGTTGTTGGTGGGTTCAATTCGCCAGTTCATACGTGAGTTGAATCCACCAGGCAAACCTTTCGAGACCTAAGAAAGCTCTGGAGGAACGATGAGTGGGTTTAAGGTGTTGCTTGCGGTGTTGCTGGTTGTTTTGGCAGGTACTGCCTGGGCGGTCGATTGTCCCCACTGCGGTAAGGAAAACGACGACACGAACAACTACTGCAATTGGTGTGCCACAAGACTTGATAACGATGGCGACGGGATTCCTAACGCAATTGATGCCTGTCCGAACGAACCGGAGGATATTGATAACTTTGAAGACGAAGACGGCTGCCCGGATGTGGACAACGACGGCGACGGTATCCTGGATAAAAACGATGCCTGTCCGAACGAGCTGGAGACCTTTAACGGATACGAGGACGAAGACGGCTGTCCGGATTCAAAACCTGGTCGCATCGCCTTTGTTTCCAGCCGCAACGGGGACTATGAAATCTTTGTGATGGATGCCGACGGACGCAATCAGACCCAGTTGACCAACAACAGTAATAATGACAGGTCTCCTGCCTGGAGTCCCGACGGTCGCCGCATTGCCTTTCACTCCGACCGCCACGGGGACTATGAACTTTTTGTGATGGATGCCGACGGACGCAATCAGACCCAGCTGACATTTAATGATTCTCATGACAGTTATCCTGCCTGGTGTCCTGACGGTCGTCGCATCGCCTTTATCTCCATGCGCGACGGGGATAGTGAAATCTTCGTGATGGATGCCAACGGGAACAACCAGATCCAGTTGACCTTCAATAATATCGATGATCGTTCTCCCGCCTGGAGTCCGGATGGTCGCCGTATCGCCTTTGTCTCTATTCCAGATGGAAACTGGAACCTCGACAGGGACAAGGAAATCTTTGTTATGGACGCCAACGGGAGCAATCAGACACAGCTGACCAACAACGACAGCAATGACTGGTCTCCCGCCTGGAGTCCGGACGGTCGCCGTATCGTCTTCCACTCCGGTCGGGACGGGAAAATCTTTGTGATGGATGCCGACGGGCGAAACGTGACACAGATGACTACCGAGGGCGGTGAAAATCCAATCTGGAGTCCGGACAGTAGCCAAATCGCCTTTGAGCGGAACAATGAAATCTTCGTGATGGATGCCGACGGGAGCAATCAGACACAGATAACCACCGAAGGCGGTGAACATCCCGCCTGGTGTCCGGTGGAGTAGCAGTTTCGTTTTAACTTATTTTTGCGATCAGCAGTCTCAGGTAGCGCATTCTTAGAGTATCTTTTTCCGACAGCAGCTAAGGCAAGGTAAGCACATGATAATTCTGGTTCCCCAAAGTAGCGTGGAAGGTCTTGAACGGTTTGAAAGTGAACAGGATATTATCCTCCTGGGTAGAGAAGAGGGAGACCTGCTACTGGAGGATGACACCGTCTCTGGTCTTCACGCCAGGATAACTTTTGACGGCGAACGATACAGTATGGAAGACCTGCATAGCACCAATGGTACTTATTTAAACTCAAGAAGAATATCCCACGACCTCCTTGAGAACGGCGATGTTATTACCATCGGTAGTATCTCGCTCCAGTTTTATACCGATACGATAAGCACCAGGCAAACGACAAAACCTACGGCGACACTCTACCACTTCGATAATTATGAGGTAATTGAGGAGATTGCTCGTGGCGGTATGTCCAGGATATATCTTGCTACTGATATGACCGACGGAAAACCTGTTGTCATTAAGGTACCTGCTCTGGACGGCAGGCGGGATGAGTTAATCCTGGAAAAGTTCAGTAACGAGATCCGGATTGGATTGCACCTGAAACCGAGCATGAATGTCGTTAAAACCCTGGATTACGGGGAGGCTAATGGATTACCTTACCTGGTATTAGAGTATCTCCACGGCGTTACGCTCAGAGAAGTGTTAATGAATACAAAAAATCCATTGAGTAACAGCTACATTGTCGATGTAATGCGCGGAGCACTAACCGGGCTATACGACATTCACAATCAGGGAGTTATTCACTGCGACTTCAAGGTAGAAAATATATTGATATCATTGGAGCATGGCGTGAAGATATTCGATTTTGGAGTGTCGGAGTTTGCCGCGGAGGCAAAGGGACAACATCATGGTACTCCATACATTATGAGTCCTGAGCAGTGCCGAATAGGTTCAATTGACCAGCGTTCTGATATTTATAGTATTGGTGTTATTTTGTATGAACTGGCAACGAAGAAGGTCCCCTTTGGCTTCGGCAGCGACTCAGAGCTATTACACGCTCACGCGAACCTGACACCAACCGCGCCTTCAGCTTCCTGGAGTGCGGTTTCCAAAGATATCGAAAGAATTATCCTGAAATCCCTTTCAAAAAAACCAATAGACCGATACCAGAATCCTTTGACATTGCTTGATGAGCTTGAGAAAATCAAGCAAAACAGTACTGCTGAAGCAGATTATGCCCTGACCGAATCTCTATACAGTCAGACTGAGGCGAACAATAAAGAACAGAACAATGACTACACGGATTCACAAGAAGCTGGTGTTTTAATAAATAATTTTAATAATATCGAACTAGAATTTATTGAAGGAGTTTTACATGGAAGCAGGTACTTGCTCTCACCTGGTGTTCGATGTGTGCTGGGTCGAGACTCGGAGGCTGACATCACAGTTCCCGACGAGTATCTATCGAGGCACCACACAGCTATTATTGTAACTGACGATTCTGTGTTTGTAGAAGATCTGGTCAGCTCGAACGGTACCTGGATAGAGAATGAAGCGGTAAAAGGACAGTATCAACTTGTTAGCGATACCACGATTCGATTTGGCAGTTCAGCCTTGATTGTTCGTTTTGTCTAGTTTATCTAAGGAGTATCATGCAGGTAAGAAGAGCATCCAAAACCCATACGGGATTAGTAAGAGAACATAACGAAGATTCTATATTGTGTCTAAATCCTCCCGCTCAGGAAGGAGCCGATAGCCTGTGGGGTTATCTGGCTGCTGTTGCCGATGGCATGGGTGGGTACGAAGCTGGCGATCTGGCTTCACAAACCTGCTTAAAGACAATCAACGATAGCTTCTACAGCTTCGATACCTCGTACTCCGTGCTGGAGCGTCTGGAGGCTGCTGTACACCAAGCCAATGAGGCTGTCTATGCCTATACAGCAAGTGGAAAATATTCTGAAGGAATCGGTACTACCATCGCTGCCGTAGCTCTGGCAAAAAGTAACGAGGGTTACTGGATAGCCAATATCGCCCACGTGGGAGATTCCAGAGTTTATATGTTACGTGGCAATACGCTACAGGCTCTGACCACCGATCACTCCCTGGTCGAGGAACAGCGTCTTCGCGGAGAAATTAGTGAATACGAAGCGGAAACAGCCGATTATAAAAATGTTATCACTCGCGCTCTGGGGCATGAGCCTGAAATCAAGGTTGATCTCGCCCAGTATCCGGTCCAGGACGGGGATGTGCTTATGCTCTGTTCCGACGGACTGACCAATGAGGTACCCGAAGATGAAATTCTCCAGGTTCTCTCGCAGTATTCTCCCACGGATGCTGTAAATGAGTTGGTACGCCGGGCTAATCAATACGGCGGTCGAGATAACATTTCCTGCGTTGTGTTGAGCCTGCGAGCGGCTCCTGCCTTTAAGTCTTCCGGCGGTTTGTCGAAGTTCTCAAACACGAAAAAAGCTTTGATTGTTCTGGGGGTAGTTGCGATTCTTGCAGTCGCCATTATTGTAATACCTCCAGGTGGGACAGGTGGAGATGAACCTAGCAACCACCCCCCAGGTAAACCGGATTTGTTAAAACCCTTGTATAACGAGGAAGTCATAGAGGGTAAAGCAGTCGTACTGGAGTGGAAATGTGAAGATCCAGATGAGGATGACGAGCTTGAGTATATCGTGTTCTTTGGCGACACAGAAACAAAAAATGATGCTAGGACAGAATGTTCCTATACGATTCGGAGTAATGAACTGGAGGCTGGTAAGACTTACAGTTGGTACGTGCAAGCTACAGATCCTGATGACGAAACAACGCAATCAGCTACTTCTCAGTTCACATATGGAGAAAAGACTCCCCCAGAGCCACCTCAAGTTGAAGACATAGGAAATGAAAAGGTCAACCAACCACAGACTGTACCGATGCTTATATCTCCACATGATGAGAAAGAGATAGACTCAGATAATGTCGAATTCACCTCTCAAGAGGATAGTCAACTAAGTATTCCCTTCTTGATTGTTTCTCAAGATAGAGATCAGGTGAATCTTAACTGGGGTTGTAATTATCGTGGTACCGGTAAACTGCAGTATAAAGTTTACCAATATAAGGCAGGGGAAGGAGAGGATAAAGATATGATTCATGTCGAAGACGAAGATAAGTGTTCAATAGATAAAGAAAATCTAGAAGTAGGAGCGACTTACTACTTCTGCGTAATAGTAACTGACGGTAACAAAACACAATACTCACACCATGAACATATTATAGTTAACTGAGCAGCTAGTGAGTAGAGTCTTCTACAAGACTAACCCTCCCTTGGAGATGCCAGATGCCTTATTGTTCTGCTTGTGGTAACAGGGTTTACGATGACGACCGCTTCTGCGCCGTCTGCGGTGCTGAGATTCATTGGCGGACCCCTGGAGCATCTGAGTACCCGATCCATACCCCAAATCCCGCCCATCCGGCGCGATTCCCTCAGGCAACCCCGCTAAACCCCCGGGGGAATGTCAACACGCCACCGAACCACCAGGATATAAAGAAAACTCGTCTGCTGGGGAGCGAGGGACGAAACAATACCCAAAACGAGATGCCGGCAAGAACCAGATTACTGGGGAGCGAGGAGCTTGCCCAATCTGAAACGATACGAAAGCAGCAAGAGGCAGGAGAACAGAAACTGCTTGAAGAAGAGCGTAAACGCAAGGCAGCTGAGAAGTTGCGGGTCGAGGAAGAGCGTAAACGCAAGGCTGCTGAAAAGCTCCAACAGGAAGAGGAGCGTAAGCGTTTAGAAGCCGATAAGTTGCGAGTCGAAGAAGAGCGCAGGCGCAAGGCAGCTGAGAAGTTGCGAGTCGAGGAAGAGCGTAAACGCAAGGCAGCTGAGAAGCTCCAGCAGGAAGAGGAGCGTAAGCGTCTGGAAGCCGATAAGCTGCGAGTCGAGGAAGAGCGCAAACGCAAGGCAGCTGAGAAGCTCCAGCAGGAAGAGGAGCGTAAGCGTTTAGAAGCCGATAAGTTGCGAGTCGAAGAAGAGCGCAGGCGCAAGGCAGCTGAGAAGTTGCGAGTCGAGGAAGATCGTAAACGCAAGGCTGCTGAAAAGCTCCTGAAAAATGAAAAATTAGATGTTGAGTTGTATCCAACCTTCCACAAAAAGCAAAAGAAAAAACTGCATTGGATCGTACTCGCCTCTCTTGGCTCGGTGGTACTCCTGCTTTGGATTTTTGGTGCTTTTAAGGCTCCTGAGAAAGGGGCTGATGAGGGAGGGGATCCCGAAGTCGCTACGGAGCAACCAGCAGTCCTGCCAGAAGTAACAGAGGTATCGGCTGAAGAAGCCGCCGTTGAAGCTGCTCTCGCAGTTGTCGCGGATGCAGTAGTTGACAGTGAAGCGGAAGCTGATACTCTCGAAGAGACCACCGAAGAAATGCCCCAAGCAACGGAAACGGAAACTCCTGTCGTTCGTGTAACTACTCCTAATTCAGAACCCGTCTCTTCGCCACCTCGAAACATACCCTGTCTCAGCTGTGGAAAATCGAACCCAGCAGGTGCTAGTAGATGTGGCGGCTGCGGCGGAAGATTGGATTTGGTGAAGTGCCCCAAATGTGGAAACCTCAACGCTCCAACCGGTGAATTCTGTGGTGGATGCGGAGAAACTCTCTAGGAGGATAGATGCGGTATTTCAAGTTGGTAACCCTGTTCGTGTTTTTGTTTGCTCTGCTCGCACCGGTGCTGGCGAAGGACTGCCCTGAGTGCGAACGGATTAACGAGGACGATAACAACTTCTGCAACTGGTGCGGAGCGCGGCTGCTGACCGGTCGCATCGCCTTTGTCTCCAGTCGCGACGGGGACAGGGAAATCTTCGTGATGGATGCCGATGGGCGGAACCAGACCCAGTTGACCAATAACACCAGTGATGACTACTCTCCCGCCTGGAGTCCCGACGGTCGCCGCATCGCCTTTGCCTCCTGGCGCGACGGGGACAGGAAAATCTTCGTGATGGATGCCGATGGGCGGAACCAGACCCAGTTGACCACCGAGGGAGGTTCCTATCCCGACTGGTGTCCGGTGGAGTAGAGAACAGCACCCCTAACCCCAACCCTCTCCCCAAGTGGGAGAGGGGATAAACGGAACAAGTTCACCAACTGACCCATTTTGATACAGCGACCCATTTTGACTGACCAAAAATGGGTCGGTCTTCCATTTCCCTCAAAAACGGTTTCAGTCTATTCCACGCTCTACATCGAAATAGAAACTGGCACGATTATTGCGACATTAGCCAGAGACCCCCACGAAGGAGGCATCAAAATGCTGAAGAAAATCACGCTCCTAGCAGTCGCTCTGGCTACCCTGGCATCGGGACAGGTTCACATCGCCATCCTTTCCTTCTCTGCCTTCGGCAGCGGGGGCTTCGAGGTCGCCTCCGCCATGCCGGACATGCTGGCTACCGAACTCTCCGGTCACGGCTACTCGCTCATCGAGCGTTCGCAGATAGACCGGGTCGCCGAGGAGCTGGCCCTGAACCTGTCGGGGCTGGTGGAGGTCTCGACAGCGGTCGAGGCAGGCGGCTGGCTCGGTGCCACCCACCTGCTGATGGGCAGCGTTACCCGCTCCGGCGGCAGCGTGCGGATAGACGCCCGACTGGTGCTGGTGGCCACCAGCGAGATCCTGCTCACCTTCAAGGCCAGCGGCGGCTACGATGAGGTGTTTGATCTGGTCGAAGAACTGGGTGCCAAGTGCCTCTCCGCCCTGGGCGGCGGCTCCTCGGAGCGTTACAAGGCGTTGATCGTCAACGGCGGCGGTGGCTACGACTGGCTCCTGACCGACCATTCCATCCAGATTGAGTATGGCGAAGCCTCGTCGCTGTCCTCGATGAATCTGGACAAGTACGCTCTCGTCCTCTGCGTGGGAAGTTACTCCGGCTACAACCGCCGCGTGGCGAACAGGCTGGAGAGCTACCTCGCCGAGGGCGGTTCGGTGCTGATCGAGTGCGGCGTCCCGGCCTATCTGGCTGCCTCGTCGGGGACGACCTTCGATCTCTCTTACATCGCCAACTGGTTCGGCACGGCGCACTACGCCAATGTTTATGGCAATAATCAGCTGTTGAGCCGCACCGTGGAGCATCCCATCTGGGGACCGGAGGTTACGGAGACCCTCTACTCGCGGGTCAACTATATGAACGGCGGCGCGGCAGTGAAGAACCTGCGCTCCGGCGCGGAGACCGTCGCTGTCTGGACCACCACCGACGGTCCCCTCGTCGGGATGTTCACCTACACCCACGGGCGGGGGAAGCTCTTCTACACCACGATGGCAAACCGCATTGACGCGGGCTACGACGGACAGACCGGCGGCAACTTTACCGAGCTGATGCGCGAAATGATCTATTGGCTGCTCAGGGATTAGAGGAGATAAGATGAGATATTTCAAAGCGATAACCCTGCTCGTGCTTTTGCTCGCTCTGCTTGCACCAGTGCTGTCGAAGGACTGCCCTGAGTGCGAACGGATTAACGAGGACTCGAACAGTTTTTGTAATTGGTGCGGGGCAAGGCTGCTGACCGGTCGCATTGCTTTCAGCTCCAACCGCGATGGAGACAAGGAAATCTTCGTGATGGATGCCGACGGAGGCAACCAGACCCAGCTCACCAACAACAGTGGTTATAGGGACGAATTTCCCGCTTGGAGTCCAGATGGTCGTCACATCGTCTTTGAACGTCATGGGGAAATTTTCATAATGGATGCCGACGGTCAGAACCAGAGGCAGTTGACTAACGACGGAAAAGATGATGATAGGTGCCCCGCTTGGAGTCCGGACGGCGAGAGCATCGCCTTCTATTCCCATCGCAATGGGGACACTGAAATCTTCGTGATGGATACCCACGGGGGCAACCAGACCCAGTTGACCAACAACAGTAGTGCAGACAGGTACCCCTCTTGGAGTTCGGATAGTCGTCGAATTGCCTTCTATTCCGACCGCGACGGGGACAGGGAAATCTTTGTGATGGATGCCGACGGGGGCAACCAGACCCAGTTAACAACACAAGGTGGTGAAGATCCAAGCTGGAGTCCTGACGGTCGCCGTATCGCCTTTTTCTCCACCCGTAACGGGGACAGTGAAATCTTTATGATGGATGTCGATGGGAGCAACCAGATCCAGTTGACCAACAACAATAGTTATGACTTGTATCCCGCCTGGAGTCCGGTAGAGTAGCGTAACTCTGCCGAGAACTAAACAGTTAAAGGAGGAACGATGAATAGCAAGCCCTGGACGCTGCTCCTATTGACCCTGCTTGTGCTGCTGCCCGGTGCTGCTCAGGCGGATTACTACACCTACTGGTACACGGTTCCAACCCTTGCCGGGGAGGTAGAGTACAAGCTGGAGGTTGACGAAGGCCGCAGTAAACACATGTATATCACCTCATCACTGCCCTGGGGCTGGGTTGACCTCTCGCTCAACGAAGCCCTCTACTACGCCGATTACGCTTCCCTGCTGGTTGGCATGTTCGGTGGAAAGCCGATTTACGGTGTCGCCCAGATCGGTCTTGAGCTGATCAGCAGAGTTACCGGAGCTAACTACTTTGGCTGGGAGATGGACGAAGACGCAATTCGCGTCTGGCTTCTTCTCGTTGGTCCGCCAGCGGTTTTGGTAAGTGATATGTACATGTATCGCGTTACTGGTGGAGACGGCGGCGGTGGTGGAGGAGGTGGAGCCTGGTAGGATCATCCAGGGAAACTTGAACTCGATGAAGCACGCAAGCCTGGCTAATTGAATGGCTATAGCAAGAAGTTTCAAACCACCAAAAGAGACCGGGAGAAAAGATGCGCTATTTCAAGGCAGTTACCCTGTTCGTGATTTTAGCCCTTCAGCTTGCGCCAGCCTGGGCGATTATTTGTCCTGAGTGCGGCAAGGAAAACGAGGACACGAACAACTACTGCAATTGGTGTGCAGGCGTGCAGCTTGATAACGACGGTGATGGCGTTTTTAACCAAAATGACAAATGCCCCAACGAACCGGAAGATTTCGACGGTTGGGAAGATGAAGACGGCTGTCCCGATGAAGACAACGATGGTGACTACATCCTCGATATAAACGACAAGTGTCCCAACGAGCCAGAGACCTTCAACGGCTACCAGGACGAGGACGGCTGTCCGGACACAAAACCAGTGTCAGTGGTTGACGTAGAAGAACCCCCGCCCGTTGAGAAACCTGTCCAATGGGAACCCGCCCTTAGACCCTTCCACATCCACCTGGGCGGCGGCTGGCCTTTTGCTGGCGATATCTCCCTTGGCTACGCCATTCACGACAACGGTTATCTGGGTGCCTCTGTATCTATGCTTTACATTATCGAAGAAGAACAACATCTTGCCAAAACCGGCGACCTGGCTGCCACCCTGGACTACGATCTCTACCTGAACCTCGATTTCTTCCCTGGCAAAATGCTGCATGCTCACCTGGGTCTCGGCGGCGGAGTTTTCCTGCGTGCCGGAGAGAAGCTGTTAATCGCCAAGCTCAAGGTCGGGGCAATGGTGCTGTTCTCGCGCAACTTCGGCGTGACCATCGGACTCGACTACTACCCCATCATGGGGGATGTCTATTTAGGTGAAGCACTCAACCTCCGTGCCGGACTGGAGCTTTTCCTGTAATGGTTGAAGATTGCACATTTACCACAACAGCAACAGCAGGAGTGAGAAATGAAAAAGTATGCCGCATATATCCCGATGGTTATTACCCTGATTCTGGCAATTCTGCTGAGCTGTGCCAATGATATCACTGGCTTCCTGGGCGATGGTTCCGAACCGGGAACCGGAACCCCTCCTGATATTCCTGATCTCGTTGCGCCAACGAATGGCGCGACCAATGTGGAGCTGCGTCCAACCTTCCAGTGGAGCGCGACTCTGCTCAAGCTCGACCCAACCATCCAGATTGCACCTCCCCGACCAGTTGCGATAGACAACTCAGCCCCAACGGAACTGGCAGCCGACTATACCTCGGTCAGCGTGAGGCGTTCTGTGGTAAGTGCGGAAGCGGTAGTAGCCACCTCGCCCCGGACGAGTAGCGCGACTGTTTCTCACCCGGAAACCCTCGATCTGAGTAACCGCTCCGGCTCCTTTGTTCCTCCTTCACCAGCTGAAGACTATCGTATTCAGGTGGACAACAACGCAGATTTCAGCAGCCCGGTGATTGACCAATCCGGCATTATCGATAACGAGTTGCACCCCACAAGCGACCTGAACACCGAGACCACCTACTACTGGCGAGTCAGGGCAAACAACCAGTGGGGCGATAGCAACTGGTCCACCGTCTGGAGCTTCACCACCCGTGTTCCCATACCTTCTTGGCACATTGAAACCGTGGATTCAGCGGGGGAAATTGGTGAATATACCTCTCTTGCACTGGATTCCTCAGGCAAGCCCCATGTCTCATACTATGATGCTATCAACGATGAGCTGAAGTATGCTCGCTGGAACGGTTCCGCCTGGCAGATTGAGACTGTGGACTCGGCGGGGAATGTGGGCTTGTACACCTCCATAGCCCTAGACTCCTCAGATTATCCCCATATATCCTACCATGAGGAAAACAACGATATCCTCAAGTACGCTCGTTGGGATGGCTCCTCTTGGCAGATTGAAACAGTAGATTCAACTGGAAACGTTGGATCGCATACTTCACTCGCTCTGGATTCCACTGGCAAACCACATATTTCTTATACTGACTATTCAGGCGACAATCTCAAGTACGCCTATTGGGATAGCTCCTCATGGCAGATAAGAATTGTGGACTCGATTGGTTTTGTTGGCGAGGATACTTCTCTGGCACTGAACTCATCGGACAATCCTCACATCTCTTACGAAGATTGGGATAACGACGACCTCAAGTACGCCTACTGGGACGGTTCCGCTTGGCGGAGAGAAACTGTGGACTCGCATGGTTTTGTTGGCGAGGACACTTCCCTCGCACTTGATTCCTTGGGCAATCCTCACATCTCGTACCAAGGAAGCAGTGGTCTCAAGTATGCCCGTTGGGATGGCTCCTCCTGGCAGATTGAGACTGTGGACTCGGCGGGGAATGTGGGCTGGTACACCTCTCTGGCGCTGGATTCCTCGAACAATCCCCACATCTCGTATTACGATGCTACCAACGATAACCTCAAGTATGCTCGTTGGAATGGCTCATCCTGGCAGATTGAGACTGTGGACTCAGCGAGGGATGTGGGTAAATACACTTCTCTGACGCTGGATTCATCAGGTAATCCTCATATCTCGTATTTTGACAGCACTAGCAACGACCTCAAGTACGCCTACTACGAGTAACCCAAAAGCCATCCAAAGGGCGGGGGAAGCTCCCGCCCTTTTCAGGGGATGTGAGATGAAGAAACGGTATCCGAGTTCGGCGAGTTGACCTGTGGCTCAGAGATTCTATTCGAGTAGCTCCCCTCCCCTCAATCACCATAACGACCAGAAGCCCCCAATCGGGGGCTTCTGACCTTAATTCATCTTCCATATCGTTGGTCCAGCTTTAGGTGATTATCCCCAAAAGAAAGGAGAGGGGCTTTGCTTCCATCCAGGATCAGTCTGCGTTATCGTGGGAGGCATCTACCGCCCTCGAATGTGCTGGCGTAACTTATCCAAAGCATACTTGTACATGTAATCAGGCGTTTTTTCGTACAGGGAGTTAAGTCTTTCTTCTGCCAGCTTTCGATATTCATCGGTACCAGTAACCTCAAAGAGATAGTAGGTGAGCATCGCAGCCTGTTTAGGAACCTGATATTTATCCAGCAACAGCTTTAGTGCCGCAACTCCCTCTTGTTTGTCCCTTCTGGCGGTCAGTCTCGCTACGAGAACCTCCGCGTCGTAGATCGCGTCGGGAAACTTAACCTTTTCCGCCATCCGCAAGCCTTCATTGACCAGCCGTTCAGCCTCTTCATAGTCACCCATGCCAAACCTATACTCGGCATCAATAACCTGATAGACGGTTAGGAACAGATCATTTTTTAACTCTTTGGATAACCGGATCCCCTCAACTATGAAGGGCATACCAGCTTCAAAATCCTCGGCATGTCTGTATGTATCGGCAAGGTTATACAGGGCAACCGCTTCCTGGAGGACATCACCAATTTCTATCGCTATACCTATCTGTCGCTCGATTAACTCGATAGCTTTGCGGAAATCGCCCTGCATTCGGTACAGTTGCCCCATATTCCCACAGATAACAGCAATTTTACGTTTGATACCCAGCTTCTCGCTAATCGCAAGAGATTTCTCGTAATACTCGAACGCCTCCCTGTGATGTCCCATATTCATGTATACAATCCCCAGATTTCCCAGAACTGAAGATTTGTCTTCAAGCCTATCTGTATTTTTAACTGCATCGTACGCTTTTTTATACCATTTTACAGCTTTATCATATTTTGAGAACAAGCTATAAAGCGATCCCAGCGATGTCATACTTGGCGCAAGTTCCGACTGAACCTCTTTATTCTCCTCGGCAATCGTCAAACTTTTTATCAAATACTCCTCCGCACGATCATACTCGCCTTTGTTGGTGTAAACATGACCGATATTTCTGAATGTTGAGATGAGCGACACGCTATCCTCGGTTTTGTTGGATAATTCAAGGGATTCATTCAGATACTTGAGTGCTTCCTCCTCCTTTCCTACAAAAGAGAGTAGCCAGCCGATCTTATCTAGAGTTTTAGCCCTAAGAGAATCGTTGTTCAACTCAACGGCAATCTCTAAACATTGATCGAAGTTGACTCGCTCCTCATCCCACTTTCCTATTCTGTGAAGAACATCTGCCATCTTGACCAGCACGGCGTACTTCTCTTCCGGCTCGCTGATGTACTCCAGAGCTGTACCGTAAAGGCTCAGACTCTCTTCGTTCATGTACTCTTCTCTTGCAAAATCCGCTGCTTTGATGAGATACTCCTGAGCTTTAATACCTTCCTCAGCTTTATGATAGTGGAAAGCGATGTCCGCGTAGCGGTTTCGGTCGTTCCCGTGCAACGTTTCCAACGTTTTTCCTGCCAAACCATGAAGAGTACGCAAACGCCGGAACAGCTGCATCTCGTAGGCGGCTTCGCGAAGCAGGGCGTGCTTGAAAATATAGAGTAATTCCCCCACCAGGGACCATAGTGCCGTTGCCTCACCTTTTCCCAGCAGAAGGTCAACCTCGCTTCGGGGCAGCTTCTTCGAGATTACAGCGATAACTCCGGTGAGTATGTTGGCTTCGAACTCCCGTCCCAGTACTGCGGCGACCTGCACAACCTCCTTGAGGTTGCTGGATAAACGGTCTATCCTGGCGATGAGCATCGGGCGCAGGCTGTCTGGCACCGCAGCTGCGTTTTTGACCAGTGAGTAGCAATTATCTGTTAACTGAAGTAAACCGCTCTCCTTCAAGTAGAGAACAAGCTGCTCAAGGTAGAACGGATTTCCCGATGCTCGCTCGTTAACGAACCGTAGCAGCTCCTCATCGCCGGGCTTGCCAAGCTTGTCGCTCACCAGCTCACCGCCGACTCCCGCTAACAGTGCCTTAAGCTCTATCTCATCGGTGTTGGTTTTTGGTGGAATCGCAAGCGAAGGTTTGCTGCCATCATCCAGATACCGGCTGAGGAGAATCAACGAGATTGGATAGCGAGCAGCCGCCTTGATTAACGCCTGATAGACGGTCTTTGAGTCTTCGTCGAGCCACTGGAGGTCATCCTGGGCGATAACCAGCGGTTTTACCAAGCTCTGCCCGATAAAGAAACTGGTGATGGCAGTGATCGTGTTTTCGAATCGTCCGCTGGGATTGAGTAACTCGTATAGTGAGTCTTTCCAGTAGATTCCGATCAAGGCACCGAGGAGAGACTTCGTTCGTTCCAGCTCAGCGACCAGAGAGGCGGAATCAGTTGCGTTAACCTCGCTGATAGTCTCAAGCATGCTATCCCAACGAGTGTTAAAAGCCGTAGCATTTACCTCGGCAGACTCGTCTTCTGAATAGTCAAAATAGTTTTTAAAGAAAGCGATGAAGGGATTCTTGCTCCTCCGCAGGATTTCGTCCGCCTGAAGCTCGAAAACGGTTACCTGATCCTTGACACTCTGGGAGAGTTCATAAAACAAGCGCGATTTTCCGATCCCTGGATCGCCGTATATATATAACACACCGGGGTTTATGCCTTTACCCACCGGAGCAATAAACGCCTTCGCCCTCTTAAGCTCTTCTTCACGCCCGAACATCTTTCCTTCAAAAAAGCGATGCTCACTCGTCCTTGCATTGCTCTCAATACTGTACACCTCAACGGGTTGAGCGATCCCCTTCAGCTCCTCTTTGTATGTTTCTGTAATCGTATAATCGCCTGGCAGATACCTTGCAACATTCTCAGCAATCAGGATATTGCCCCATTTTGCCCTTTGCATCAGTCGGGCAGCGAGGTTAACCGCATCGCCCAAAGCCGTGTATTCGCAACGTGTTACGCTTCCAACAAAACCGGTAAAAACCGTGTTGTAGGAGATACCAACCCGAATATCATCGTTGAACTTCGATAGTATCTCACTGGAAAAATCCAAGGCTCGTTCTACATTATTTTCGTAAGCACGGGGCGCGCCAAAGAAGCAGGAGAGGTGCGGACCTTTGTCATCAATGGTAAAACCGTTGAAGAAACCGCCGTATTCCCGACAAATCGGAAGCAATAAATCGGCGATCTTGTTCAGGTAGTCGAAGCTGGCTTCCTGCCGCAGAGCAACGAAAACCGAGACAACATCGCGAAACTCGCCCCGTAAATCCGAACGCAGGGCATCGGACGAGGTAAACGGAGTAACAATTCGTTTGTTTAGGCGTAACAGCTTCTTTTTTGGCGTACGAGTCTCACTCTTGAGGGTAAAGTTCCCGTTGGCACCCTGACTGGCGGAAATAAAGCTGTCGTCCAGAACAATATCCCCCGGCTCGCAGACCTTATTCAAAGCAGCACAGTCGACGATGCTTTCTCCGGCAAAGTAGTAACTCTTATCAGAGTCATTACCCAAAATCCCCCAGCTAACCGTACCAAAGGAGAGACCGATCTTCGCCAGGATCTCGTTTTTTCCCAGCAGGTTTCGGAAACGGTTTTTACGCCGTTTCAGCTTGTCGCGAATGGCAAGGGCGGTATCGAGAGCGGTACCGCAGACCGCCTGCTCGGAACTATCATTCAGCGGGAAAACAGCAAGTAAAGAATCACCGGCAAAACCAGTGATAAAGCCGTTGTGATTGTAGATAGTGTTTAATATCGGAGTATAAACAATGTCTAATAGCAGAGATAGCTCCTCTGCTCCAATCCGTCCCTTAACCCTCAGGGAGCGTGTAATACTTGTAAAGTCAACTATATCAAAGAATAACGTCGCCGCAGCAAACTCACCTTTGCGATTTTCCTGCCTATCCTGCTCGGCAATAAAGCGGGGGATTAGATTCAATCTGGACATCGGTAGTACCTTCCTTTAGAGGGAATCAACCGAGTGAGTGTACCATAAACTGGTCGTTACGGTTTCGAGTCTCCCTATCCACTCTGTCCATCAGGTCGTTATAGCAAATCCGGGTTTTGTCCCTGCTGTACAGGCGGAGTTTCATGGCATCGAAGACTGTACCGTTACGATATTGATGATGAGGTTGATGCTAAGAGCATGGGCAGAGGTCGAGAATAGCATAATCCGGCGGCAGGTGTCGTCGGGTCGCCGTATTATGACCTCAGCTTGATGTTTAACATTTTCTCGAACACAAAACCCCAGAATCATTATAGCAGATGGCTTGTCAATGTCAGGCTGATATAGTATTCTCTAAATACTCCTTTACAACTCTCCAATATCCGAGTACACTGTTTGGGCTGGATTCGACTGATTGATTCCTTGAAGATTTTGCTGTTACCCGCGGAACAGGGGAATGCCGATGAATACCTTAAAAAGCCTTACAATCATTCTTATCGTTCTATTTTCAGCTTCCTTTGCATCCAGTGGGTGGGTAACACTCAGTGGTAGTTCTGAGGAGCCGGTCGAGCCATCGGTACTGCTCGGTGAATCCTCAACCTCGGCGGTTCGATTTGAGGTTATCCTGCCGGGCTTTTCTGTTAACGAAATAGAGTACGATGAAACCACCTACCATCAGCTTTCTCTTCCTGGTTATGGAACTACTATTGATGAAGGTGATCCGGCTCTGCCTGTCATATCTGTTCTCATCGCTTTACCGGACGATACAACGGTCTCTGCGGCACCTTCTGTATCAATTCATACTGAAACAATACTGGAGGACTATTACGTTTATCCTGTGGAGGGGACAACCGACCACCATCAATACGAAACCGGCGCAATGGTCGACAAGTTTGTGATCAACGACGACACCGGCGAGACCTACGCCACCGACGCTTTCTATCCGGAAGAATTGCAGATTGAGTTGCTGGATGATGGTTACCTCTATGATCAACGCCTGGTTGTAGTCAGCTTCTGTCCATTCCAGTTCAACCCGCAGACAGAAGAGCTTCGCGTAATCTCTCAGGCAACGATAGAGGTATCGTACTCTCCTACGGGTGTTAGCTGGAATACTACCGGGGTTGGTCCTTTCCACGAAATGCTGGAAGATCTATGTCTGAACTATAACTGGGATGGTAATGTCTCCGCGCCTACGGCTCTGAACCCCACCAGCAGCGGTAGCCTCTATTGGTTTGACGATAGCTGGGACGACGATGACCTTGAAGAGCAAAAGGTCGATTATCTGGTTATCGTGGCGAAGAAGTTCGAGAACATGATTTCAGCGAACACCTCGATTGATGTAATTGGGCAGTATCTCGATGATCTCCTTCGCTGGCGGAGTACAGATGCCAACAGTCCTGACAACTTTGACATCATGATTGCCAGGCTAGATGACCTTGTTCCATATATGTCCGGTGAAACCCCGGCAGAAGAGAGAACCGACTCGACCAACCTGCGGGTTGGCGAGCTTCTGGACCAATTTATCGAGAAGGTCTATGAGCTAACCAGTGCTGATCATATCAACGGCGGTCATTTGGAGTATGTGCTGTTTGTGGGGGATGCTCACGCAGACGGCAATTTCGATAAAACACCACGCGATGGTGGAAGTACTTATGATTATGACTACAACATAACCTCCTTTACGATGAGTTCACCGGATTACGATACCGACATCCCTACTGTTATGTTTGATGTAAAGATAACTGATACCTGGGAGTCAGGAAAGGGTGAATACTATTAGGGATAATCACTTAACAGTGTACCTGCTTGAGAGCGTAATTCATGGTTATTATTCTAGTTACAGGCTGTTTTTGGAGACACTTCCAGGACGGCTAAAAGTGGCAGGGTCAGAGGCTCGG
>Ga0190344_1000098_pt1 | contig 57652 bp, 40 predicted proteins | sample 48721323_MG_FD_161662 | JGI IMG/M metagenome (GOLD analysis project Ga0190344, IMG submission 161662) | Hydrothermal vent microbial mat bacterial communities from Southern Trench, Guaymas Basin, Mexico - 4872-13-2-3_MG | ecosystem: Environmental > Aquatic > Marine > Hydrothermal vents >... | reverse complement strand
GGGGTTGAATATGAATAGCTTAAGGAAAACCTGGGGAAGAGCGTGCGAGAGGCCCCAACCCCGTTGGGGGAAATAATAATTAACAATTAATGATTAATGATTAATTATTAATTAGGCCTCAACCCCGTTGGGGTTGAATATGAATAGCTTAAGGAAAACCTGGGGAAGAGCGTGCGAGAGGCCCCAACCCCGTTGGGGGAAATAATAATTAACAATTAATGATTAATGATTAATTATTAATTAGGCCTCAACCCCGTAGGGGTTGAATATGAATAGCTTAAGGAAAACCTGGGGAAGGGCGTGCGAGAGGCCCCAACCCCGAAGGGGTTGAATGTAAATCGCCCCAGGTGGAACTTGGGGAAGGGCCAGGGAAGGGCCCAACCCAGAAGGGGTTGAATGTGAATCGATTTTTCATTGAAATCCGTTATCCAATCTAAATAAAGATTATTACCGTGATAAAATTTGTCAAATAAATAAGACCATTTTCACATTCAACCCCTTTGGGGTTGGGCCTGGGGTGTTAAATATGGGTTGATTTTGCTCGTTTTTTTTTCACCCTCTTTTTATTCCATATTATCTCGCTACGCTCGTTACTGCGTTTCACATTCAACCCCGGGAGGGGTTGGGGACCTCATCGGCCCTTTCCCCAGGTTTTCCTTAAGCTATTCATATTCAACCCCGGGAGGGGTTGGGGCCCCCCTTCCCTCATCTCCCCAGGTTTTCCTTAAGCTATTCATATTCAACCCCTACGGGGTTGGGGCCCCCCTTCCCTCATCTCCCCAGGTTTTCCTTAAGCTATTCATATTCAACCCCTACGGGGTTGGAGCCCAATTAATTTACCCATTTTCAATTTGCAAATCGCTATTTGCAAGACGACTATTATCTATCTAGTGCAGGAAAGCATAAATTCCCGTACCACCAAGAAATCCTATTTTTCCAAAAAATCGGATTTCTTAGGCACACATAAATCGGATTTGTTTCTTTAAGCAACAAAAGAGGTTATATCATGATTCGTTTTTTTGCTGCTCATCCCACGGCGGCTAATTTGTTAATGATTATTTTTATTCTCATAGGGATACTTGCTGCGCCTAAGCTCCAACGGGCCACTTTTCCTGATTTTACCGCGCTAGAAGTCGAAATTCGTGTGCCTTATCCGGGCGCATCGGCTGAGGAAGTGGAAGATGCTATTTGTCAGCGCATAGAGGATGCTGTTGATGGTGTCAATGATGTGGAGGAGGTGCGTTGTGAGGCGCGGGAAGGTTTGGGCACGGCCGTCGTCCAGTTGCGCGAGGGGGGAAATTTTGACCGTTTTATGGATGATGTCAAAACGGAAGTCGAGGCGATTGATAGTTTTCCTGAACAGACGGAATTGCCGGTTATCAAGCCTTTGGGGCGCACCGATCATGTGGTTTCTCTGGCGATAACGGGGCCTATGAGTGCCACGGATTTGAAGGCTTATGCGGAACAGATCAAGGATCGTTTGTTGTTGGTGCCAGAGGTGTCGCAAGTCGATATCGCGGGTTTTTCTGATCATCAAATTCGTATCGAGTTGCCAGCCCATGCTTTGCGTCAATATGGCCTCAGTGTGGCCGATGTTGCGGCGACGATTAGTCGGCAAAGTATTAATTTGCCGGCAGGAAGTATCGAAACTCATGCTCAAGAGGTGTTGGTTCGTTTTGTTGATGAGCGGCGCACGCCGCTGGCGTTTGAGGATTTGATTGTGGTGGGTAATCGTAGCGGTGCGGAAATTCGGCTGGGCGATATTGCGCGGATTACTGATCGGTTTGAGTTGGATGAAAATAAGATTCTGTTTTTTGGCCCTAGCCATCTCCCTAGCCATCTTCCAGACGAAGAGAGAACAGGCCCTCACCCTAACCCAGAGGAAACAGGCACACACAGAGAGGAGATTGTCTTTAATGGACAACAACGCGCTGCTATTTTAAAGGTTAGCAAAACCAAAACAGAAGATAGTCTGATTATCGGTGATGCCGTTAAGGCTTTTGTGGAGAGGGAGCAACAAACGGCTCCGCGTGGCGTTAGTTTTACTTTGACTCAAGATGGTTTTTCTATTGTTCGTGATCGGTTGCAGTTATTGCTCAGAAATGGTTGGCAAGGTTTTATATTGGTTGCCATGACGTTGTGGCTGTTTTTTAACTTGCGCTTTGCCTTTTGGGTGGTGATGGGCTTGCCCGTCTCGTTTTTGGGCACGATTTTCTTTATGCAACTGATTGGGCAGTCTTTGAATATGATTACTATGGTAGGGCTGCTTATCGCGATTGGCTTGCTGATGGATGATGCCATTGTGATTTCTGAGAATATCGCGGCCCACTTACGGAAGGGTAAGTCGGCATTGCAAGCGGCTATTGATGGTACGCGGGAAGTGGCCGTCGGGGTGTTTTCTTCTTTTGTGACAACGCTGTGTATGTTTGGGCCGTTGGCTTTTTTGCAAGGTGATATTGGTAAAGTGCTGAAAGTGATGCCTGTTGTGCTGATTCTTACCTTGTTGGTTAGCCTCGTTGAGGCTTTTTTAATTTTACCACATCATGTCGCACAGTCTCTCGCTCATGCCCAACGCGCTAAGCCCAACCGTTTACGCCTGTGGCTTGAAAGCCTGATTGAATGGCTACGCCATCAAGTGTTAGGGCGCGTGGTGGATTTGGTGGTGAGTTGGCGTTATTTGTTTGTAGGCCTTATGATTGCAGCCTTTATTGTCTCTGTTGGTATGTTAGCCAGCGGTAAGCTGAAATTCAGTGCTTTTCCAGACATTGATGGTGATACTATCGAAGCCCGTATTTTGCTGCCGCAAGGCACGCCGCTGGCGCGAACTGAGGCCGTCGTTGAGCACATTACGGCGGCCCTCAATCGCGTGAATGCTGAATTCACGCCGCGTCAGCCCAATGGGCAGTCTTTAGTCAAAAACATCCAAATCCAATTTAACAAAAACAGTGATGCTCATGAAGTAGGCTCCCATGTTGCCACCATAACGGCCGATTTGTTGACGGCCGAAGTGCGCGATGGGCGGCTTGATGACATTATTCCACGCTGGCGCGATGAAGTGGGCGATTTGCCCGATGTGCTGAGTATTAACTTCAAAGAACCCTCTGTCGGGCCGGCCGGCTTACCGATTGAAATTCGCTTGCAAGGCCCTGATTTTTTACAATTAAAAGCGGCCACGTTGGAATTGCAACAATGGCTTAATAGCTATAAAGGCGTATTTGACCTTTCCGATGACTTGCGCCCCGGTAAAACAGAAATCCGTCTGCGCTTGCGCGCAGGCGCGTTAGCCTTAGGTTTGGATGCTACCACTATCGCCAACCAGTTGCGTTCCGCCTATTACGGCTACACCGCCAGCAAAATTCAAGTGGGGCCGGAATCTTATGAAATTGATGTGCGTTTAGATCGTTTAGACAAAGACAGTCTGGCTGATTTGGAATATTTCACCTTAACCACCCAAGATGGACAACAAGTGCCGCTAAGTGCTGTTGCCCGTTTTGAAATCAATCGCGGTTATGCGCGCATTCAGCGAATCAATAGTCAACGCACTGTCACCATTCAAGGCGATGTAGATACTCGTGTTTTGAATGCCAATGAACTTGTTCAAAACACCCAAAAGCGTTTTATGCCCGAATTGCTGCAACGCTATCCGACAATAACAGTCTCTTTTGAAGGTGCCACTAAGGAAGGCGCAAAAACGGGTGCCTCAATAGGGCAAGGCTTTCTACTCGGCCTCGTCGGCGTTTTTGTGCTACTCAGTTTCCAATTCCGTAGCTATCTTGAACCTTTCACGGTAATAATAGCGATTCCGTTATCCTTAATTGGCGTGATTTGGGGCCATTGGTTAATGGGCCTTGATTTTACCATGCCAAGCTTAGTTGGCTATGTCTCACTGGCAGGCATTGTCGTCAACGACTCCATTTTACTGGTAGAATTCCTCAAAATGCGTGTCCGCGAAGGCTTCTCCATTCACGAAGCTGCCAGCACCGCCAGCCGACAACGTTTTCGCGCAGTACTCCTCACCTCGCTGACAACCATTGCCGGCTTAGTACCACTGCTATCAGAAACCAGCCTCCAAGCACAAATACTGATACCGTTAGTGGCAAGCTTAGTGTTTGGTTTAATGACTTCAACGTTGTTAGTATTACTCTTAGTACCTGCACTTTATACCATTTTAGAAGACTTTGGCTTTACCGAAGACGTTGGCGAAAAGGCGTAATAGCCGTTGGAATCCAAAACTTCAGCTTTGGCGCAGTTGGAGTCCAAAGCTTCAGCTTTGGCGATGAAGTAGTCCAAAGCGAGATTTCCGTCGAAACCTTTAGGTTTGGACTTGTTAAAAAAGCCGTTGCTGGGAAAGTCTAAAGCTAAAGCTTTGGACGACTGCCAAACTAAAGTTTGGACTCCTGCTAAAGCTTTGGAGTCCTGCCAAACTAAAGTTTGGACTCCTGCTAAAGTTTGACGAATAGACAGTCACGGATTCCGTCGCTGGTATCACTAACCAACTTGATTTGATGCCAAGCGTAAAATAGGCCTTAATTTTAGCGATTAGCTGAGAAATAGCTTGTTCAGGTGACAAAATTTCTATCGCAAGTACAGGCATCTCGGACATTTTCGAGATATCCTCGCCACGTCGCCGCCGCTTTTTTTTAGGATAAAGACAAACATCTGGCTTAAGCTCTTCTTTAGCCTTGATACCCAATTGACTCAAATCCGTTTGACTGATATCCAAACTCAACTCAACCAGCGCAATAAAACGTTTCTCATTGGCAAACCAGCCAGCAATCTGGGCTTGTACCGCACTATGGAACCATGATCCCATTTCTTGTTCCTCATCAGTGTCATCATTCAGTTCCAGCAATTCGCTCATGTTTTGACTCCTTTTTAGAGAAGTATACTTGGCACGAGAATAATTTAAACAACACAAACCATCAGCTTTAGCGCCGTGCGGCGCTGGAGTTCAAAGCTTCAGCTTTGGCGTGCCGCGTTTCCGTCCAAAAGCTAAAGCACCTACTACTAACGCAAGGCGCTAAAGCTCCTACTACTAACGCAAGGCGCTAAAGCACCTACTACTAACGCAAGGCGCTAAAGCTCCTACTACTAACGCAAGGCGCTAAAGCACCTACTACTAACGCAAGGCGCTAAAGCACCTACTACTAACGCAAGGCGCTAAAGCTCCTACTACTAACGCAAGGCGCTAAAGCACCTACTACTAACTTAGGTGCTAAAGCACCTACTACTAACTCGCCGCGTTTCCGTCCAAAACTTCAGCTAAAGCTTTGGACTCCAAAAAGTTTGGACTCCTGCTAAAGTTTGAGGGCGATTGATTTCCTTTATTGGCAATTCAACCGTCGTTTTTGTCGTTTCGTCATTTTTTCATTGGCTATCGTGTCATTAGTTTAATAAAATGCCGCCGTTCAAATTAACGAGTAAAAGGCAATGATGAAAAAAGCAATGATTTATTCTCGGTTGGTGTGTGTTGGTGTAGCGGCCCTATCAATGGTGTCTCTACCAACATTGGCTGCTGAAAGTGATGAGTTTTTTATACGGCCACATGCGGGTATTGGGTACAGCAGTGCTTCTGGGGATGGCGCGAGCGGAACTTCGTTTCATGCTGGTGCTAGATTTCTTTTAGGTGCGGGTGGCAACAAGTTGTATGGCCTCGAAGTGACTTATATTGATGCTTATGCGTTCGATGATGATAAACCAGACACGGAGTATCTGGCTGTTGGTATTGTATTGGAAAAGAAAGTCGCTCGTGTTTTCAATATGTCAATTGGAACAATAGGTTATTTTGGTCTGGGCGATAATACGAACAATCCATTCGGGCTGATGACAAACTTGGGTTGGGAGCCAGAATATAAGGGGATGATAACGCCCTTTATTACTTTTCGTACCGACTTGATTTTTGATGAGTCTACCATCAACATGAGCTCACTCAGCGTTGGGATACGTTTTCGGTTTTGAAATTGTTGTGGTTTGCTTGTCAACGCATTTCTATTGACTTTCAATCCAGCGTCGCTAAGAACTACAAGGATTCAGAACTACAAGGATTCGTTATAATAAAGGATTTTTAAAAGTGGGCCAGGTTTTTGAATTGATAAGTTTGTTTTTGTAAATGGCCCACTTGTTCAAACTTCCTAGAGATTTCCAGATAATTATTTTCAAAGCGAATAGCCGCTGGTTCCCTCAGTGTGAAAAAATCGAACCAAGCACCACAACCCTGAAAATTTTCACATTCAACCCCTTCAGGGTTGTATATATGTTACACCTTTTCCACAGGTTGCACCTGTGGCTAGTACCACGCACCGTAAATTCATCCGATTATTCATATCAGCACCAATCAAGGGGTAGACTATAATCATTATCCGATATATTAGCGGCGCGTGGTACTAGTCATATTCAACCCCTTCAGGGTTGTACATATGCTACACCTTTTCCACAGGTTGCACCTGTGGCTATTCATATTCAACCCCTTCGGGGTTGGTGGTTTTTTCATTTATCAAAGCTTCTTTTCATTTTTCATTTTTCATTTTACATTTGCTTAAAGCGGTGGGCGTAAGCTCGGCTAACCTTAAGTGTTTCTTTGCGGTTATGTAGTTGAAGGAGGTAACGGCCTTGGAAGTCCTTGCTCACACGGGCAATGGCCCCCACTCGTACAATGGTGCTACGGTGAATGCGCCAGAACTCGTTTGGGTTTAAGGCCGCTTCTAGTTCCTTAATTGGTGTTTTGACGAGCCATTCCCGTTCGGCCGTGACAACGGCCGTGTATTTGTCGGCAGCTTGAAAGTAATCGACTTCATCTACTGGTAGCAGGTAAATTTCATTTCGATGGGCTACCTTGAGCCATTGGAGATAGGAAACGGTGGGTTGTTGTGCTTTGGTGAGTTGCGTGAGCAAGGCTTCAAAATCTACCGCGGTTTGGTTAGCCGTGTGTTGTTGTAAACGGTCAATGGTTTTTTGTAAGCGTTCTTCTGTTACGGGTTTGAGCAAGTAATCGACTGCGGCATTCTCAAATGCTTGGATTGCGTATTGGTCATACGCGGTGATGAAAACGACGCGACAGGCAGTGTCTCGTTGGGCGGCCACCTCTAATCCAGTTAGTCCCGGCATTTGGATATCCAAGAAGGCGATATCCGGTTGTTTAGTTTGGAGCAGTTCTAGGGCTTGTGGGCCGTTGATGGCTTCGCCGCTGATTTCAAGGCTCGGCCATAAGGTAGCCAATTGCTTTTTGAGATAATTGCGTAGCGGTGCTTCGTCGTCGGCGATGATGGCGGTTGTCATATTATTACTCCAATGGACACACTCCTAACCTAGTACTCTGTCAATGTTCTATTGACGGAGCCTCTTGCAAAATTATCGCCTTAGAATAAATTCTAAGGCTAAAAGCTCAAGTAGGCTAAAGCCTACTAAATCAGTTATTGAGTGCCCTTTAGGGTACTTTAGCTGTTAGCTTCAGAATTTATTCTGAGGCTAAAAGGTTTTGCAAGAGCCTCGACGGGTAACCGTTTTAACTTGGCACTGCCAAACGTTAGTTTGGACGACTGCCAAACTCTGCCAAAGCTAAAGCTTTGGACTCCGGCTAAAGTTTGGACTCCTGCCAAACTAAAGTTTGGACGCCTGTAACAAGTCTAAAGGAATGGAGAGGTTGACATGTACGCCGCAAGGTGTATTTTGCCGTATTATTATTTTGGCTTGGTTTCCATAAATCGCTTGTAAACGCGCCTTGACGTTGTTTAAACCCATACCCGTTCCTTGTTGTTCTTGGAAACCTTTCCCAGTGTCTACAATTGAAATGTCTAGCCTTTCTTTTTTAGTAAACGCGCTGATATGAATTGTTCCGCCTTCTAGTTGAGGGGCGAGGCCGTGTTTGATGGCATTTTCTACTAGCGGTTGTAATAGTAAGGGCGGCAGACTGAGGGCGTGGAGTGTCTTGGGCACTTCAATGCGATAGCGTAAACGTTCGCCCATGCGTATGGTATAAATATTAAGGTAAGTATGCAGTAATTCAAGTTCATCTCCTAAAGTGGTTTGTTCTTGGCGAGTGCGCTTGAGTGAGGCGCGTAAATACTGAGTGAGGTTTTCTAGCATGGTTTTAGCTTGCTGAGGTTCGTCGTCAATCAGGCTTAGTATATTAGATAAGGTATTGAACAAAAAATGCGGTTCAATTTGAGCCTGTAAGAGTTTTAGATGAGTTTCTGTCAATTGCTTTTCGGCTGCCAGTTGTTGTAAAGCGGCTTCTCGCAGGGCGATCTTATTTTCAGCTATGGTGCTACGTGCATAAAGGTAGTAGGAAACGATGCTGCCGAATACTAACGTACAAGAAAACAAGATAAGTGGCAAGGCGGGGTATTCAGCGATCAGTAGTTTGAAGTCATAGCCGATAATTTCGTTGGCAATGGTAACACCGATGAAGCCGCCCAACGGAATAGCAATCACTAATATAATTGTATTAGGTTTGCTCAGTCGCCGTAGCCGGGCTAATCCATGCGATGTTAAAAAAATGCTGAGTCCTATGGCTTGGGAATAGATGAAGCTTATTTTGAACGACTTCTCAATCAACAAGTTGACGAATAGGGCTATAAGGGTGTTGAATAGCACTGTTAGTAGCAATTCGGTGAGAAATGCTTTGAGTGGGAGTGTTGTTTGTGGTGTCTTCATAATTACAAGGATTGAGTGTAAGCCGGGATTTTTAGGTTGGTGTACAGTGTATAAAGTACAACTAATTACGCGAAGTACAACTAATTACGTGGATTGAGTACAACGAATTACGCGGATAAACGAATTGAGTACGACTGATTATGCAGATTGAGTACAACTGATTACGTGGATTGAGCACAACTAATATTGCTCCTTAACGAATTTAGTACTATTAAAATGTATTAACGCGTACAAAACACCCGATTGATGGGTATTTGGAATAATCCTAATTATCGCCAATCGCGCTATTATACTCAACATGGGCATAACTTGGATTTCCTGGGGCGTTGCCCCAGGCTATATTAATATCGCCCCGTTGGGGCCCTCCAGGGGCGTTGCCCCAGGCTATATTAATCTCGCCCCGTTGGGGCTTTCCTGGGGCGGTGCCCCAGGCTATATTAATATCGCCCCGTTGGGGCTTACTCAGTGGAGTCCAAACTTTAGTTTGGCACTGGAGTCCAAACTTTAGTTTGGCAGTGCCAAATTAAAACTGCCCTACGACTAAAACCCGTCAATAGAACATTGACAGAGTACTGGCGCTGCTAATATTGCTCCTGAACGAATTAGGTTAAACTTGGCCGCCGCCGTGCAGCCAAACTTGGACTCCGGCTGCCAAACTAAAGTTTGGACTCCTGTCAAATTGAGAAGGCTAATTGCCAGCTTAAATAAATCATTAAGTCTTCTGGTACCGCGCTATAAGCTGAGTCGGCCCTGCCGCCAAAAGTTCGCAGCCCTAACTCGAAGTTTTGCCGATTGCGTTCATGCTTTAATGAAGCGGTTAATACCCAACCGCCATCTTCTGGTGTATAGAGCCAGTCTAGGGCCGTATCTGTGGTTTCGCCATCGTGTGAGAGTCGCAACAACAGGTTTTGTTGGAGTAAGTTCGGTTGCGAGAAGAATTGACTGCTGGCCCCAATGTTGTTATAGATAGCCGCTTCTGGCACGGTGCCTGTTTCCAGTTGTCTGAGTTGCGATTCTGTTAATTGTCGCAAGTTATCCCATTGTGTCTTTGAGTAGGCCGATTCATCAAACCAAACTTCGCCTAGTAAGGAAAGGCCTGATGAGTGTGTCCAAGTGAATCCAAGCAACGCATTGATGCCATGATTGAAAACGTTTTGCTGCATGGGATTATCGGTTGCCAGTATTGGGCTACCCTGTTCGGTTAACCGGTTGAGCCGTTTGTGGTAGCGGTATTGGTATAACACTGAACCGTGCCACTCCAGAGCGTCATTGACAACGTGAGCAAAGCCGAGGCCGGCCTCACCTTTATTATGTTTACTTAGACGAGCGACGGCATGGACATCAATATTGTCCCACAAGCTATAATATTTCATGGCGAGAGATTCTTCGTCCAAGTGATCGTCATTTTGGCCGCGTAGTGGGTTGATATAGGCAAGCGTAAACGCATCGCCGTTGTCGGCAAAATAATCCCAAGCGATGAGTGGCACACCTTCCAAGGTGCTAGAATAGAGCAAACGACGATCTTCTCGTTGCACCACGTCAAGAGGCCGAAAACCATAGCCCACTCCCCAACTCATAATCTTTTTACCGAAACTCAGTTCTTGTCCGGCTATTTCAGTGTCATAGTATAACTCATTGAGGAGAGTATCATAATCTGGCTTAGTGTTTTCCAGTTGCGTCATAATGGCGCTTGCCAACAGATTAAATCCGCCTTGTTGATAATGGCCCTCAAATTCTTGGCGGCTACGATGATGGCTAAATTCATGGAACGGTTCTGGGACAAAGAACGAACTCTCTCGATAGGCACTATGATATTCAGGTATCACTCGCAAAGTGCCGGTAAATTCACCCGCTTGGCTTGAGATCGTTGCAAATAGCAATAAATTGATAGACAATAATCGAAACATGGTAATTTTCAGTTATCAGTTATCAGTTTTCAGTTATCAGTTTTCAGTTTTCAGTGAAGATGTTTGTAGTAGTCGCTTTAGCGACGTTTTTTTTCACTGATCCGTTTTCAGGCTGTCTCGCTTAAGCTTCGATCCTTTCGTTCGCGAAGCGAGATAAACGCCGTCATGAGTGAAGCGAGATAAACTTCATATTAAGCGAAGCGAGATAAGTTTGTAACACTGCTAATAACCTGTTTTAAAAGTCCAATAATCAATCACTTATAAAATAGTCTCTTGCTTATAAAATTATATTTTATCGTTATATGTGAAAATCAGTGTCTGAAGCGTTGAATACTTTAATATTTCTCTTTCTCTGTGAAACTCCGTGTCTCTGTGTTGAATCTTTAAAAATTATTCTACTATTTATCCATACACAATACAGGGTTATTGACGGAATGAAAAGTATAATTTCCGTCCAAAGCGGAAGCTTCTTGCCGAAAACTACGAAAGAGGGCCTTCATCAAATTTGAAGTCATTCAAATGACAACATGGCCCTCAAAAGTTATTTGACCATTTATCCAATACAGGGTTATTGACGGAATTAAAAGTCTAATTTCCGTCCAAAGCGGAAGCTTCTTGCCGAAAACGACGACAGAGGTCAAATTTAATTTAAAGTCATTCAAATGACAACATGGCCCTCAAAAGTTATTTGACCATTTATCCATACACAATACAGGGTTATTGATGGAATTAAAAGAATCAAGACACTAGTGCAGGAGAGCGGAAGTTTCCGTACCACCTAAAGAGCCAAGAAAGAAATCCGATTTTTCAAAAAAATCGGATTTATCAATGGTATGGATATTTCTGCTGTCCTGCACTAGTAGTCTGCCAATATTGTTTTGACGGGTAAAAGACTCGGTTTATGTCGTCCAAACTTTAGTCTGGCAGGAGTCCAAACTTTAGTTTGGGCACTTCCAAGATAAATCTTGGACTCCTGTACCCGTCAATAGAACATTGACAAAGTACTCGGTTGGTTGGGGCCGTGTTTTCACCAACCTTGCAGTCTATTTCTAACCAAGTACATCGGGTTATAGAACTTATCGGGTATAGATCGCGGCGTGAGGGACAGATAGCGGATGACTGTCTGGCGTTGCCGCTGAATCTTGTCGTACAGTGTCATGGCTTTGACTTGTTTGCGACCTTCCACTTCAGTTAGCGTAAAATACGCTCGCTTGGCTAACTTGCCAGAAGCCATGTAGAAATTGGCCTTGACTGGCCAATAGCCGTCTTGAGCCACGTAGAGTTCAATGCGGGCATAAGTCGTGCCCCGGCGGATTGTGTGTAGAGCAAGCTTCAAACAAGGAATATTATTGATCATCTCTTTTCCGCTGACGTAGCCGTCATAGTCTTCGCTCCAAGTCATGGTAGCAATATCACCAGTAGAGGCCTCTCCCAACAGTTTTTGCATGGGCGTGATGCGAATAGGCCGACGGCTTTTGGGCATCACTATCCAAAATTTGTCGTTCAGCATCAGGACTTTTTGGCCGCGTTCTACGGCCGATTTGAAAATCACGAGGGAACGGCGGCCGGGTTTGATATAGACGTTATAGTGCCGTGTTTTGTCCAATTGGCCCGATTTGTATAAATCGACACGGGTTTTTACTTGCACCGTCTCTTCGGGCAAACGGTAACTGTCGGCCTTGTTCAGGATAGTTTGTACATTTGCTGCTTGGCTAGTGCATGCAAAACTCATCAATAGCAGGATAAATACCTGAGCAGAAATGCGTTCCCACCTTTGGAAAAGGGGGTTTAGGGGTGATTTTGGGGTTAGAGGGAATTTGTTAAACATGTGCAAGTGCCTCCACAATAGGTTTGTTAGCGGCTTTATGGCTCGTTATCCACGCAGCACCGATACAAATAGCAATCACTGCCAACGTCGCGATGCTATAAAGCCAAGGTGAAATATAGATATGTAACGGATAACCTTCCGATAGTCCAGGCGGTGGTGGCATATGGACTTCTAGAAAAACCAGCGCAATCGAAGTGCCAGCGGCAATCAGCATGCCCAATAACACGCTAACTATGCCAATCAGCATCGCCTCCAGCACAAAGTTACGCACGATTTGGCGCGGTAGGGTGCCCATAGCCAGCAATGTACCGGTTTCACGAGTGCGCTCCATCACTGTCATAGACTGCGTGTTAGTGACGGCAAAAAAAACGACCAACACGATCATAATACCCAACACGCCAAAAATGCGGTTATAGAGCTCCTTTACCTTAAAATAGTAAAAAGCTTGTTCCCACCAAGGCTGCATAGCAAGATCGGAATATTGTTGTGCCAGCGCCGTTTGTATGGTAGCCGTTTGGTCAGTGTCATATAAATAGACAGAGAGCGTACTCACTTTGTCCGTCACAATGAGTTCTTGGGCGGTAGGTAAAGTGACGAATAGCAGACGCTTATCCAGTTCTGGTACGCCGACGGAAAAAATGCCTTGTACTTGCACATCTAATGCATTAAGAACGCCATCCTTCGTCGTCGTGAGCAACGTTAATGAACTGCCTACCTCCGCGTTCAGTTGCTTAGCGAGGTTTTTGGCAAGCATGACTTGCGGATCGGCATCAGGCGCAGACTGGGTAGTGATAATCTTGCCCTTTAGCACCTTCAGAAACAGGCCTTTTACATAAAACTCGCCGTCTGGATCGACACCTGTGCCGCTGAATATCACCGATTTGTCTCCGTTGCTGATGAGTCCAGAAAACCGCAAACGGGGAATAGCCATCCGTATCCGCTCATCTTGTTCTATGCGCTGGCGGAGATTTTCGTGATTTGCCAAGCCATATTCCATTGGCGTTTCTTCTTCCTTATTAAAGTAATCTGGATGAGCAATGATAACGTGTCCCGAATCACGGGCACTCATTTCTTCCAACGATTCATAAGTGTACAATCCAAAGCCACCCGCAATGAGTATGGAAGCGGTACTCACCGCAGTGATTAACACCGTCATTAGCGAATGGCGACGATTGCGGATGACATTTTTGTAAGCAAACCATAACCATTTCATTGTAAAATCCTTGTTATAACGCTTAGGCGATAAATCGCCTACTACAAACATGTTGTACTATCAGTATAAAACGCCATCGGTGACTTGTAGTGTTCTGTCACAACGCGCTGCCATGCGTTCATCGTGGGTGGCAATCAAGAAAGTGGTGCCATAGTCTCGCCCTAGTGTGTGCATCAGATCGATGACATGACGGGCGGTGTCGCTATCCAAATTGGCGGTGGGTTCGTCCGCGATAACCAATGGCGGTTTTTTAACCAACGCACGAGCAATGGCAACTCGTTGTCGCTGCCCACCGGAGAGTTTATCGGGTAGATGAGTGACAAACTCAGCCAGTCCTACTTGTTCTAGGACGGCCAAAGTCTGTTCCCGACGTTGCCGAGAGGCAACGCCAGCGAGCAGTAGCGGATATTCGACATTTTCAAACACCGTCATTACTGGTATCAGATTAAAGCCTTGAAACACAAACCCAAGGTTTTCGCGTCGTTTTAGCGTAAGTTGTTGTTTTGTAAAGGTACTTATATCATTTTCTTCAAAATGATAAGTCCCTTCATCAAAATGATCCAGCAAGCCACAGATGTTTAATAGCGTACTTTTGCCACTGCCTGAGGGGCCTTGTAAGGCCGTCAATTCTCCTTTCTTCACCACTAAGTTGACTTTTTTTAGGGCCTTTATTTTATTATTGCCCAATTGGTAAGTCTTAGAAATGGCAGAAAGCGTTAGTAAGGCGCTCATGTTTTTAATTCCTTCTATAGATATTCAGATAATTAATTTAGTCTCCTTTAGGAGACTTGAGCTTTTAGACAACTGCTTTAGCTGTTGGCGGAAGTTATTTTTTAGCCGATCCTAACCATGTCCAAACCTGAAGGTTTGGACGGAAAGCCCAAACCTAAAGGTTTGGACTCCAACTAAAGGTTTGGACGGAAAGTCCCTAAAGGTTTGGACTCCAACCCATTTACAATCGTTGGCGAGCCGCTTGTGCAAATTGTCCATTGGGGTCAATTTCCAATATCTTCCGCAGATATTTGCTTTCCTCAGCACGCTTGTTTTCCATACGCGCTATTTTGGCCGCCCGCCAGTAAACCTGCGCCTGTAGTGCTGGAGGAGAGGCCCCAAAGGCGGGTGATTGAAAGAGCGCTTTTAACACCGCCTTAGCCTTTTCAAAGTGATGAAAAAATTTAGGTACTTCAGAAAAGGTAGAGAGAGCCACCAACCGGGTTTCCACACTGATTGGCGCACCTCGTATCGTCTCCTGATCATGCTTAGGCTTCAGCATCCGCAAAGCCTTGCCGATCATATCCAAGCCTTTCTCGGTATAATCCATTTTATTCCAAGGCATCCAAGCATCCCGCCCTACGAGTGTATTGCAACTGCCTTGATAGGCTAAGAACAGAGGATTATCAGGATAAGTCCTCGAAAGCGTTTTGAATGACTCAAGCGCCTTCTCCGTGACAGAATCATCACCGGCGAGACTCTGATCAAAAAGTTGGAACGCTTTTTTAAATAACGTTTCAGACGTTTTATCAGCAGCCCAACTGTTACCAACTAAAGCAATGACAAATACACCGATAAACAAAGATAGTTTCAATTTCATGACAATCTCTCACCGTTGAAAAGGAGCGCATAGCCTAACAACATTGAAAATTTTTACAAACATAACGCGACAAAACGTCAAATACGGCGATAAAATGCATTATTTGAGAATGAACGACTTTTCAGTGATCAGTTATCAGTTATCAGTTATCAGTTATCAGTGATCAGCTTTGGCAAGAGATGGGATCCAAAGCTTCAGCTTTGGACGGACTCAAAACCATCAGCTTTGCAAAAATTCAATAATTTATCAAATTAGACGTCCAAGATAAATCTTGGACTCCGGATGATTTAGACGTCCAAGATAAATCTTGGACTCCGGATAAATCTTGGACTCCGGATGCTTTGGCAAAATTCAATAACGCCGGATTTTTTTAGCTATCTGACGAATACGCGCATGTACGGATGAAGGTGTGTTATTGAGGGCCGGCGACTGAAGGAGATCATTTAACACCGCCTTAGCCTTTTCAAGCTGATTGAAAGAGGAGGGCACATTATAAAAAGTGGATACCGCTATTAGCCGAGTTTCTACACTGATTGGCACACCACGAATCTTCTTGTGATCATGCTCTGGTTTGAGCATCCGCAACGCGTTGTCGATTATGTCCAACCCGTTCTCGGTGTAACTGCTTTTATTCCAAGACCAAAAAGCGTCTCGCCCCATGAGCGTGTAACTGGCCCCCTTATAGGCTAAGAAGAGGGGATTATCTCTATAAATCTTTGAAAGTATTTTGAATTGATTCAGTGCTACCCCTGTGACAGAGTCATCACCGCCGAGACTCCGTTCAAATATGGCCTGAGCTTGAGTAAACAACGTTTCGGACGTTTTACCCGCCCAAGTGTTGCTAACGAAACCGATGATAAGTACACCAATAAACAATGACAGTTTAATTTTCATCTGAACCTCTAATCGTTTGTAAAAATGAAAAATGAAAAATGAAAAATGTTATAAGCGACTAATTTTACAAACAATTTAATCAGTTATTGGCCAAATTTAATCACTTAGTGGCCCATTTTAATTTTCACGGCCAAAGACGTACGTTCCGTATAAAAACTCCGCTGGTCCAAAAAAAAAGACCTGCGGGGTTTGAACAACCCCGTAGGTCTTTATTTAATAAAGGTATTTTAGGACTCAATGCCATTAAGTTAAGGAAAAGGCCCGTTTGTAGTAGGCGATTTATCGCCTCACGCGCAGTCGTCCAAACTATACTTTACAACTTTGCGCTTTTGTCATTTCGAGCAAAGCTCAAAATCTGTAGCCCGTCCAATAAGATTTCTCCTATCGTCGAAATGACAGAAAAGCTCAATTTATGGCGGCGTTCAGTATAACGTTTGAGTCGTCCAAACAGTCGTCCAAAGGCAGAATAGTGATACGCGGGCCCCTGTTATTGACCTATTTTTTGGCAGGTTTTTGGACTATCGATTTTGAGGGCCATAAAATGTTTTCAAATTAAGTTATGGCCCTCTATCGCGCTTCATTATTCATACTTTTTGTAGGTGTTTTTTTGCTTAACTTAATGGCATTGATTTTAGGACGGCTCCTAGTCCTCTGCCACTTCAATCACAAACTCCTTGTGATCCTTGCCCCGCTCCAGATAGACACATTCGTAGTCAAAAGCCATAGAAAAGGAGGCCCCTTTGCCGGGTTTTGCCTTTTTGGTAGCGACTCTTAAATCCTTGTGGACGCTTTGTTTTGGTTTGATAGTCCCGAATTTGAGTGAGTCTGGTTTCAGGGCGATACCCTCATGTTTTCCGGTCAATGTCACCTTTGCCACAACGCTTTTTGCCGTGCAGCAACTGGCGGTTTGTGTGGCGGTGATACGATAGATCGCGTCGTCTTCTGGCTCAAGCTGCTTTTCCTGCAGTTTGGCTGCCACATCCAGTTGGCATGGAGGTTTGATACCCGTTTCCGTGTAAAGCTGTTTTACCTCATCTGCGGAAAGGGCGCGGTTGTAGAGGCGGATGTCGTCAAGTACTGCCTTGGGTGGAGAGTAACTCGAATGACCTTCTCCTCTTCCTCCAAACACCAACTCGTGGTTATTGTTGTTGAACGAGGAGTATGAATCACCGCTTTGTGTGTTCAGTACACCATTTAGGTAGACTTTCATAGAATGATTGCGTCTGTCTACCACAGCCGTGTAAAATAGCCATTTTCCCTTAGTAATCGGCTTGCTGTTCAACACATGTTGAGCGGACTTATTCCCAGCCGAAGCGAGGGCCAAGTAGGGTTGCCTATGCAACCACACAGTATATTCTCGATTGCTAGCGCCGCCTAGTAAGGCAGAACCACCTTTGTAGATGATTGGGGACCAATCGTTCGTAATGCCATTGATTTTAATCCAAAATGCAATGGAAAGTTGATTCGCCGGGTTCAGTGAAGAACTGCTAGGCACCACTATGCTGTGATTAGCACCCTCAAAATTGTAGGCACTGTCAGCATTCTTAAATCTATCTTGAGTGAGCGTTGGGCCTTTGACAATTCCGTGATTCTTGTTTCCACTCACATCCTGCGCGTTCCCGTTAAACGGGTAGTGGGCGACTAAACCCGTGTTCAAATCGGCCCAAGCAGTCCCCGCCATCATGCAGGAGAGGCCGGCTGCCGAAATGAATTTCGCCGTGTTTTTCATCTACAGTCCTCCGTTTGTTAAGTAAGATTGGTCAAGAAACCAAGTTTATTAAAGAAACTGATTTTCTCATCGATGAGAGGTTGCGTATTATAAACACTTTAAATAAAGATGCAACTTTAAATATCAATGGCGGGGATGAAAGGCGTTATTTGAAAGTGGACAGTCTTTCAGTTATCTGTTAGTTATCTGTTTTTAGCGTTACGAAGCAGGGTTTTAAAAACTCCGCATGTCCAAAAAAAAGACCTGCGGGGTTTGAACAACCCCGTAGGTCTTTATTTAATAAAGGGATTTTAGGACGGCTCTTAGTCTTCTGCCACTTCAATCACAAAATCCTTGTGATCCTTGCCCCGCTCCAGATAGACACATTCGTAGTCAAAATCCATAGAAAAGGATGCCTCTTTGCCGGGTTTTGCCTTTTTGGTAGCGACTCTTAAATCCTTGTGGACATTTTGTTTTGGTTTGAGAGTACAAAATCGGAGCCCAAAGCCAGGGGCGTTGCCCCTGGCTATATTAATCTCGCTCTCCAGGGGCGTTGCCCCAATGCCACACAGTTTGCGGAATTAGAAAGAAATAATCCCCCCGCCTTTGGTAAAGCCGTCGTCTAATAGCTGAAGTGCCCTAAAGGGCACTGAAGACTCAATGCCATATCGTGTGCTTATGAAAAAATCATGAATTTACCAGTCCCCTTTAGGGGACTTTAGCTTTGAGACAACGGCTTTACCAAAGGCTCTTTCTCGTTTATTTCTTAACTTAATGGCATTGGGGCGGTGCCCCTGGCTATATTAATCTCGTACCAAAGGGGCTTTCCAAGAATTCCAGGGGCCCCTGGAGCCCCTGGCGTTTCACTAAAACAGCTCCTCTTCTCCGCCACAAAGGCGAATTAAGTGTTTAAACGCCCTTGATAAGCGTTGAGTTCTGTCGTAATTCCTGATACTTGGAAGTTTTAGAGAGGAAACTTTCCAAGTGCTTTTTGACAGGGTATGGATTATTACCGGATGGTCGTCTTCTGTGGTAGTGAGCTTGATGTAGCTGCTTTCTTCATCACCCACAACCTCTACCTTAGAAGGGTCTAATTCTGCTAAGGGAATGAGAAACCCTTCGATGAGGATTTCCTTGTCGCTGTTCGAGGCCGCCGGGCATTTTCCCGAAATGGTGATGTTCAGTTGACACGATTCAAGCATTTTGACCGTAACTCTGGCGTCTTTTTTTTCAGGACACCACGGCGTTGTCGTCTTATGGTCAAAATTTCGGTCATATTTATTACTTATGTACTTCACCGTTTGTTCAAGGGTAGGCTCTTCTTCTGCTGAGACAGCAAAAGAGAACACGAAAATGAACATTGAAAATAAACAGGCTTTTTTTAGCATAATGACTCCTTTATTGGATAACAAATTAGCAACAACGTAGTACAGCTAATGACGCGAGTCTAGTACAACTAATGACGCGAGTCTAGTACAGTTAATTACGCGAGTCTAGTACAGCTAATTACGCGGATAAACGAATTAGTACAACTAATTGCGCTAGTCTAGTGCAACTAATTACGCGAGTCTAGTACAGCTAATTACGCGGATAAACGAATTAGCAGTCACGTAGTACAATTACATAAGCCCGGATAAACGAATTATTGTGCTTATCACTATTCGTTGTACTTATCCTAATTTTTCAGTCTTTACGCCCTCAAGCGTTTTTTCCAATAAATCCCGCAATGTTCGTTTGCCAAGCTTCGGAGCGATGCTGTTATGAGTGAGAACATGGCCCATAAAACTTGGCCCATAAGTCTCATCATTTTTCAGTCTTTACGCCCTCAAGCGTTTTTTCCAAGAAATTGAGCAATGTTCGTTTGCCAAGCTTGGAAGCGGTGCTGTTATGAGTGAGAACATGGCCCATAAAACTCATTGGCCCATAAGCGTAAGGCGCAACTCGTTTAGTGATGACTAACAACATTGTTAAAATCCAAGTAGGCCAATGATAAATCCGAGGCCGTTTTTGTAGCACGTCAAAACATAGCGTGGCTAATTCATTCCAAGTCAAATCTTCTGGGCCGCCCACCGTCCGTGCTACATTCGTTTTTTGCGACATTTCATCAACAATAATGTGGGCTAAATCGGCCACATCAATGGGCGTGAGAACGTTTTCACCGTCACCAAACAGGTGAACGCGCCCCGCTTGCGCCATTTTGAACACTTCCAAAGTATCCGTAAAAAAGCCGCTAGGCCGAAAAATCAGCCAATTGATGCGACAGTTCATTAAAGCTAACTCAAATTGGCGCTTAGCGGTTATCACCGGCACGTTTTGAATGCTATCTGCGTCAATGACTGAAATATAAACAAATTTCTTAGCGCCGGCGCGTTCCGCTTCCCGCATTAAATTGACATTTGCTTTAAAATCAACCTGTTGATAAGTCAACTTATCTCGCTGGCGGGTAATGCCTAATGTAGAGATAACAATATCAACATTATCGCAAATTCCTTGCAGCGTGTTTGGCTGAGTGACTTCAGCGGTGATGATTTCGTGGATGTCATCACTTAGAATTGATAAACGTTTTTTGCTTTGCTCACGGGCAATCACTTTGACTTGATAGCCTTTTTTTGACAGAGCGGGTATTAGTTCGCGCCCAAGTGTGCCCGTCGCGCCAGCGAGTAGTACAGTTCGCATTAGACAAAAAAACCACAAAATGAAAAAAAATTGACAGACAATAATTATTTTTAATATCATAACATAAATATATGAACTTAGGAAAGTTCAAGAAGGCAGAAATAATAAACGAATACAAAAACATCTTTGTTTTTAATTCGTTAATTTCTAAATTCGCTGTACTTGATTTTTTGGGTATTTTCACAGTAAACGGATTTGTTATGTGCCCTTGTCAAAAAGCCAGACTTTGTCATTTCGACAGACGGAGAAATCCTCTAGGGCTGCCATTAGTACAACTTCTTTTGACGGAACGTACTTCAAAACGGGCGCATTCCCAAAAAGCCAGACGCAAGTCATTTCGACAGACGGAGTAGTTGTACTACGTGACTGCTAATTCGTTTATCCGCGTAATTAGTTGTACTAGACTAGCGCAAATCCTCTAAGGCTTTCATTAGTATAATGTCTTTTGACGGAACGTACTTCAAAACGGGCGCCTTCCCAAAAAGCCAGACGCAAGTCATTTCGACAGACGGAGTAGTTGTACTACGTGACTGCTAATTCGTTTATCCGCGTAATTAGTTGTACTAGACTAGCGCAAATCCTCTAGGGCTTTCATTAGTATAATGTCTTTTGACGGAACGTACTTCAAAACGAGCGCATTCCAAAAAAGCCAGACGCAAGTCATTTCGACAGACGGAGAAATCCTATAGGGCTACCATCATTAGTACAACTTCTTTTAGGAATAAACGGATTTGTTATGTGCCCTTGTATATTATTATAGCCCTTGGTAAATATTTATGCCCAAAACATCGGAGTAATGGCATGAATCCGATGTTTTTAACTCAGGTATACGGAACGTAACGATAATCGGTGAAAATGACAACCGGCAAACTTTTCAGAAAATTCATAGCAAAATTATCTACTTATCATTGATTGACTCAGTTTTCAGTTTTCAGTTTTCATTATCAGCCAGCAGACGTTCTGTCAGTTCGAGTAGTTGAGTGCTATGTAAAAAGGCTGGGCGTGGGTGTCGCCCTTGTTGAGTGTCACAATGGAGTACTGGTTGTTTCATATTTTCTGGAATAGACGAGGCACCACACGCTGCCCCAACTAATCCGCCCACAACACATGCATTGGTATCAGTATCACCGCCGCCAGATAGCGTTTCTTGAATCGCATCCTGATAACTTGTACCCAGTAAAAGATGCCTAAAGGCGTGAACAAATGCGATTTTAACAAAGCCAACCTGTGGATAATACGGCACCTCGACATTATCTTTAGCATCTTGCAACCAGCACCGTACTTCATCATTGGCATGACTGTTAGCCCAATGTATCACACGGCTAAAAGCCTTGGCTCTATCACCTTGATTTTCAATCAGACTGGCAATAGCAATCACGTAACAAGCAACCGCATGACAACAACTCTCATTAGGATGTGATAAGCGAGAATCTTTGATAGCAGCCTGCGCTAACTCATTAGCGTCCAATTGACTGCCCCAGATACCTAGCGGCGCAATTCGCATCAAACTGCCATTCGCTTTAGAATCTGTACAACGCTGCAATGCTGCTTTTGTCATAGTAGCGGCATAGCCTTCCGTCTTACAAACTTTTCGCCATTTCGAGTCTCTAAAACAGCCTAAAGATTTGCTCGTTGTAAAACCCATATCAAAAGGAGGCGATTCAATCCATCTGGCATAATTTTGAGCAATCTTTTCCAGATTAAAACCTCTGCTCGTTGCCAACGCCTGTGCTAAACAAAGCGCCAGTTCAGTATCATCGGTAATTTGTCCACTCGCAAACCCAAAGATTTTGCTACCGGGCATTGTCATCGCCTGTTGAACTTCCAGCATTGAAGGCTTATAACCAAGAAACTCAAGTATTGCGCCAGCCGCGTCACCGACACACGCGCCTAAAAAACCGCCTAAGGCGGCATCATAACGATTTTCAGCAGTTTGTTGATTCATTGAAAATATCTCAGGAGTAGTTTGGCAGGAGTCCAAACTTTAGTTTGGCAAACGTCAGGAAGGAGTCCAAACTTTAGTTTGGCAGAGTAGTGATACGCGGGTACCTATTATTTCCCTCTATTTTTTCGGTTTTTGGACTCTCGATTTTGAGGGCCATAAATTAATAATTAACAATTAATTATTAATCATTAATTATTAGTAAGGGCCTCTATCGCGCTTCATTAGTTATACTTTTTGTAGGTGTTTTGTTGGGTTAAACTTTATGGCATTGAGATAATAAGCACCGGTCATTTATTTAAATAAGCAAATTCTGTGGGTCGATTATGAACCGAGTCCTGATGAGAAAAGGGAGTTGACCACAAAAATTTCCGCCACCGCTCGGCAAATTCTTGGGCGCGGGTTGCCATGGCGAATTTCCGGCGTAGAGATTTTTTGTCTTCATTAATGACTTGAAGACGACCAAGTTCATGAAGGAAAGTATTGTAGAGCATGAAGCGGCGAATAGCGAGATGGGGCCATTGAGTGCCTCGTTTTGCGCCAAAGGTGCCGGGCGATTGTCCTTTAGTCAAAAACCTCGTTAAGCTGATTCGCGGTGGAAGAGCACAAATGGTGATTTCTGTCCGTCCTTGATTGACATAACCAATCATTTTTGCGCCCCGACTTTGGTCATTAAAATGTACTGCTCGAAGACGATCCCAGAGTTCTTCTGGCAGTCGTTCAAGTACAATTCTGACATCTTCTTCTGTGATGTAGTGAATCCGATCACCGCCGGGGCGTGTGACTGAAAATTTAATTTGATGTATCATGTTACCTGTTCTCCGAAGGCCTGAACGGTGGTGAGCGCCTAGAGATATACTTAGCACCGTGTTTACCAAAAGCTCACCGATTATTCTAGTGCCAAGTATAAAAAAGTATAACTCGCGTCATTATTTATTGTGAACACAATTGCTCAATCACGGTGCCAATGCGACTAAATTCAAATTTACCACAAATAGCGTCTGCACCCGCTTTGTGCAAAGCCGTATTACCGCGTTTATGCGAGGAAACCGCCACCACTTTGACGTTTAGTTGATGCGCTCTGATTTTTTTAACTAATTCATCGCCTTTGCCGTCATCAAGATCAAAATCGACCAGAACACTATCAAAGTTCCCGTTGGAAAGGAGAGTCCAAGCGTCTGATATTTTTGGAACAATAGTGACTTGGTACTGGCTGAGAAATTGCTCGGTAACGACTTTCGCAAAAATGAGGTGATTTTCTACAAAAAGAATGTTCATGTACAGGTTCTCAAGTTTCAGCCGCCACGATTCTAACACGCTTTCTTCGAGGCCCTTTTGATTGAGGGCCAGGTTGTCATTTGAAACCTTTCAAATTTGAGGCTGGCCCCCATTTCGCTCCATTATTATTGGCTCTGTGCAGAAAAGTTTGCTCCGAAGTTCAAACCGTCGCTGTGTTTTTTAAAAACGGCGACTTCGATGGCATTGACTCCTCTTTCCAACTTTCTCTCAAAAAGCCCTTTTGATTGAGGGCCATGTTGTCATTTTAAACCTTTCAAATTTAAGGCTGGCCCCCATTTCGCTCTATTCTTATTGGCTCTGTGCCGAAAAGTTTGCTTCGATATTCAAACCGTCGCGGTGTTTTTTTTAAAAACGGCGACTTCGATGGCATTGACTTCTTTTTCCAACTTTCTCTCAAAAAGCCCTTTTGATTGAGGGCCATGTTGTCATTTGAAACCTTTCAAATTTGAGGCTGGCCCCCATTTCGCTCTATTCTTATTGGCTCTGTGCCGAAAAGTTTGCTTCGATATTCAAACCGTCGCGGTGTTTTTTTTAAAAACGGCGACTTCGATGGCATTGACTTCTTTTTCCAACTTTCTCTCAAAAAGCCCTTTTGATTGAGGGCCATGTTGTCATTTGAAACCTTTCAAATTTGAGGCTGGCCCCCATTTCGCTCTATTCTTATTGGCTCTGTGCTGAAAAGTTTGCTCCGACGTTCAAACCGTCGCTGTGTGTTTTTAAAAAACGGCGACTTCGATGGCATTGACTTCTCTTTCCAACTTTCTCTCAAAAAGCCCTTTTGATTGAGGGCCAGATTGTCATTTGAAACCTTTCAAATTTGAGGCTGGCCCCCATTTCGCTCTATTCTTATTAAGTAGTAAGTACACATAATGCGAATATCTCGTGCGGTCATGAAAATGAACAAAGATGTCAGATCGATGATCGGAGAAACCTTATAAAATAACTTTCAATCAAGACATTTTATAAGTCATTCATTGATTTTTTATAATTCAATTCAACCCTTAATTCGCATTAGTACTCTGTCAATGTTCTATTGACGGGTAACAGAAGTAGGTCAGTTTTAGCTTGGCACTGCCAAACGTTAGTTTGGACTCCTGACTGCCAAACTAAAGTTTGGACTCCTGTAGCACCCGCCGATTGTTCGATATCCGCGTTGGAGACACCGATGGCCTTTTCTAGCTTTTTTCCGGAGGGTGATTGGTACGCCGCCGCTAGGCAGCTTATCAATGACAACACCAGCAAAATACCACTCTTTCGTAAAAGTGCTAAAAATCCGATGTCTCAAAGACATCGGATTTTTTAAAAACATTTGAACTTGTCTTCAGTGCTAAAAATCCGAAGTCTCAAAGACATAGGATTTTTTAAAAGTTAAACTTTTAATAATAAATCGACGCGATTAATCGCTTGATACTCCCTAGAGAAAAAAAATTATTGACATTTAGGGGAAGGTTCTTTAAAGTGCCTTTCGTTCTAAAGCAGGTATCTGGTTGCTATACGTTCATTTCAGGTGTAGGTGAAGCTAAATCCTTGATTTTTATTATCTAAGTCTTAGATAAGGGAAATGGGTTACGTTTATTTAGGGACAAGCCTAATGTTGTACGGGTTTTACCGCAAGTCTCAATCTATTTGCTAAGCGTTTCCCCAAGCAAATTCAGAATGTATAAAGCGGCTATCTCCCATTTTCGGTACTCAGTGGTAGATTCACCCTATCGATGGAGTGCTATTGTTAACTTTTGTTAATAGAAATGAATCGGTTGGTCAATGGTCAACAAAATCTCTTCACTATTAGGATCGGCCTGATTGGGATCATCGCGGCTGAAATGAAAACGGGCTATCACCGTATTACCGTCATTATTTGTGTAGTTGGCATAAAAATAGCATAAGTTTTTATTGGAATAGTCGGGTGGAAAAGCCACACTCAACAATCCCCGCTCACCGCTTGTTTGTAGTAGTCGCTTGTTTGTAGTAGTCGCTTGTTTGTAGTAGTCGCTTTAGCGACTTACATGCGTCAGCCAAAAAGTTAAAATTGTTTGTAGTAGTCGCTTTAGCGACTTCAAAGCTAAAGCAAAAAATGTTAAAATTATTTGTAGTAGTCGCTTTAGCGACTTACATGCGTCAGTCAAAAAGTTAAAATCTTTATTTTTACCGGCTTCATAAGCTAATTACTAAAGTATTTTTTATTTAGGGCGAGCTAAAGGCGAAATTGTTTGTAGTAGTCGCTTTAGCGACTGACATGCGTCAGCCAAAAAGTTAAAATCTTTATTTTTACCGGCTTCATAAGCTAATTACTAAAGTATTTTTTATTTAGGGCGAGCTAAAGGTGAAAAAATTTTTGCCTTTGGCTTGATTCTTCAAACGCTGTACTATACACTTTCATTTATGTCGATTAATTTTTTTTTGTCTAATTAAAGAGGAGATACGCAATGGCAGGTGAAACTGAAGTCGCAACGACTGTAACACATTCAGGTTTGTGGGCTGGCTCTCTCAAACCTTTCCTTATCGCTCACCCGGTTGGCGTTGCGATTATTGGTGGTGCCTTAGTTGGCACGGGTGTCTATTTCTTGGCGAAGAAATTCTCTAAACCTAAAGTAGAGGAAGAAGAGGCTGTCGCCGCCGCCGCTTAACGTGACATAACCACAAACCCCGTTAATTTTACAAAAAATTAACGGGTTTTTTTTATCCCCAAATTCCTCACGACAGTTAGGATCTGCTAAAAAATAACTTCCGCTAAAAGCTCAAGTACCCTAAAGGGCACTAAACCCAGTCAAGGGGGCAATGCCATTAAGTTAAGCTTCAGCCTCAGAATAAATTCTTACGTTTCGCGACAGGAGGCTAAAGCCTACTAATAGTGCCCTTTAGGGTACTTTAGCTTTAAGCCTTAGAATTTATTCTAAGGCGTTACGATATGGCATTGAGTCAAGGGGGAAGTTAATTTTTCTTCGATCCTTATCAACTATCAGTTATTAGTTATCAGTTATCATACTGCATTGACAACGGTGTATTGAGATACGGAACGTACTTCAAAAGGGTGAAAATTGCTTGGCTTAAGTATTGAGAAGCTCACTAAATAAATAAGCAAGGCTTCCCGAAGGTTCACAATTAGCAAGGCTTCCCTTCGGTTCGTTAACGTCACAATTCACAATTCACAATTCACAATTCACAATTCACAATTCACAATTCACAATTATATACCCCCCCCTTCTCTCCACGCCAATTGGATGGAAATCGCCCATGAAAAATTCTAACACCCCTCTCCTCATCAAAAGGGCACCCTCTCGCTTTGCTAGATTATTGATAATACTCAGTTTTATGTTATTCGTGCCACACGCGCAAGGTGATGAAGCCTTGCCTGGGGCCACTCCTTACTCAAAAACACTACGCTCTTCGCTCCAAGCGGCACTCGCCGCGAAAAGCCCAAACTACCAGCCCAGAACCGAGCATCTTTTCAGTAACGGCCAACCGAAATTCACCAATCGGCTTATTTTAGAAGACTCCCCTTATCTCCTACAACACGCACACAACCCAGTCAATTGGTATCCTTGGGGAAACGAAGCCTTTGAAAAAGCCAAGCGGGAAAATAAACCGATTTTCCTGTCCATTGGCTATTCCACTTGTCACTGGTGTCACGTCATGGAACGGGAAAGCTTTGACAACATCGCCATCGCTCGCCTGATGAATGAACATTTTGTGTCTATCAAAGTGGATCGAGAACGACGGCCTCAAGTCGATGAAGTTTATATGACGGCCGTGATGATGATAGCGGGGCGCGGAGGTTGGCCGATGTCCAGTTTTTTGACACCCGACGGTAAACCATTTTGGGGCGGCACCTATTTTAGGCCCCACACGTTCACACGTCTGCTGCAACAAGTCGCCCAGTTATGGCAACAAAAGCGCCCCAAACTCAGCGCGCAAGCCAACTACATTGCCGCGGTAGTGAACCAAGTAACGGCCGCCAGCGGCAAAGCTCGCCAACTGGGCGACAATGCCATCCAGCAAGCGGTAACTTATATCTTAGCAAGACACGACAACTTTCAGGGCGGATTTGGTCAGGCACCCAAATTTCCCAGCGAAAATTGGCTGCTACTCTTATTGGAAACGGCCCATCGCGGCAACAAATCGGCCCTCGCCGCGGCCGAAAAAAGCCTGACGGAAATGGCACAAGGCGGTATTTATGATCAAATAGGCGGTGGCTTTCATCGCTACTCAACCGATGATCAATGGCTCGTCCCTCATTTTGAAAAAATGCTTTATAATCAAGCGCATCTTGCAAGAGCCTATTTGCTCGCTTATCAACAGACGGGCAAGCCCGTCTATGCCAGCGTTGCCCGACAAACACTAGACTATGTGCTACGAGAAATGACGGCCCCGCCGGACGGCTTCTATTCAGCAACCGATGCCGATAGCGAAGGTGAAGAAGGCCTATTTTTTGTCTGGACACCAACACAAATACGCGCCGTGCTTGATAACGCACACGCCGAACTCGCACTCAGTCTTTATGATGTAACGGCGTATGGCAATTTTGAAGGTAAAAATATCCTCCACCTGCCGATGTCTTTGGAGACGTATGCCAAACAACACGCCATCCCATTACCACAACTGATTAAAAAGGTAAATTTCATTCGTGAACGACTGCGCCGCGCCAGAGACAAGCGCGAAGCGCCTTTACGTGACGACAAAATCATCACTGCTTGGAATGGCATGATGATTACTACACTGGCTATGGCGGCCGATATTTTAAAAGATAGCCGTTATTTAACAGCAGCGCAACGCGGCGCAACCTTTATTTGGTCAACACTCAAAAAAGGGCATGGCGAATTATGGCGCGTATCGCTGCATGGCAGCGCCTCTATCGAGGCTCAACAAGAAGATTATGCCTACTTTGCAGAAGCACTGATTAAATTATATGATGCCAGCGGCGAAAGCGTTTGGCTAGAACGCGCCAGAGAAATAGCCGAAGGCATGTTGACACACTTTTGGGACAACGCGCAAGGCGGCTTTTTTATGAATAGAAAGGACGACACCCTACTCATGGCTCGCCCCAAAAGCCCCACCGATAGAGCTATCCCATCCGCTAATGCCGTCGCGGTGCGCGTGTTAGCCATGTTAGCCGTCCGCACCGGCATTGAACGTTATCGTGACAAAGCCAATGCCACCCTCAACGCCTTTGCAGACGCGATTGCAAAACAACCCGGCCGTTACGCCTATATGTTACTCGCGGCTGACGAACTACTTCACGGCGAAATAGGAATGCGACGCTATGGCGCACGCGGCGCGGTGAAAGCGACAGCAAGACTGACTACCGACGGGCAAAATCCTTGGCTGATGATAGAACTCAATATCAACGACGGATGGCATATTAATGCCCATCAACCGCTGCAAAAAAACCTGATTGCCACCGTCGTCAGCCTTGAAGAGTCACAATGGCAACTCGGCCCGATATATTACCCAAACCCCAAATATCAACGCCTCTCATGGAAACAAAGCACGTTGGCACTTTATGAGGGCACTGTTCGCTTGCATGGCAAATTGCAAATTCCTCCTAACCCTCAAATCTCCTCTAACTCCCCTTTGCGAAAGGAGGGAACCTCAAAAAATCTTGTGCCAGTCAGACTGACATTTCAGGCTTGCGATGACAAAAGCTGTTTGCCGCCAGAGGAAATGGTTTTTAAGATGTCTGTTGCTAAGAGCGTGTTTGAAAAGTCCAAGAATCAATCACTTATAAAATAGTCGATTGCTTATAAGACAATGAGTTAAGTCGAGTTTTGAAACACGTTCTTAGCTTTGGACGTCGTCGCGTTGGAGTCCAAAGCTTTAGCTTTGGACGTTTGTTAAATTTGAATTTTGCGTTTTTTTTACCCTGCCAAACTAAAGTTTGGACTCCTGCCTGCCAAACTAAAGTTTGGAGTCCTGCCAAACTAAAGTTTGGACTCCACTTCGGAGGTTTCTAAAACGATTTGCTCAGTGTGAAATATATCCTACCATCAGCATTAAGAGCATCAGCATTGTCTAAGTCAGTATTGCTGTAGCCAAGGGTGCAGCGTCTAGCACTTGATTTCTTATCTACTAATACCTATGTAGGGTTATATGAGTAAGAAATATAAATTACATGAGTTTGCGTGCATTGGTTGGGCGTTCTACTAGCACATTACGACGATGGGATAACGAGGGACGTTTTGTGGCAAAGCGTACCATCTCCGATCAAAGATATTATGATGATTCCGATGTTCGCAAGGTTTTACAACTACGCGAACGCCTTTGGCAAAAAAGTCGTTGTTTCTTGCCGGGTTTCTTCAAGAAAACCGCAAAAAGACTTAGAATCTCAACTAGATGCTATGCGATCATTTTGCCTAAATCGTGGAGTTGCAGTTGTAAAATGGGTAACTGAGATCGCTGGTGGGATGAATTTTTTTAGTCCAAAATTCTTGAGCCAAAATCACTTCCAATTACAAGGTAAAATATCGCATATTTATATTGCACATAAAGATCGATTGGCGCGTTTTGGTTTTGACCTGATAGATTATCTTAAAAACAAAATCATTGTGAAATTATTATTGCAAACCAAGAACCTGAAAAATAAATGGTAGAAGATTTAATGGCTATTATCCATTCGAGGCAAAAGTTTTTCATGAAAAACTTTTGCCTCGAATACCTTTTCTTGTCGGACATAAGGTTTGCGTAAATACCAGAAAATGATTAAAAGTGAGGTTAAAGATGAAAAAAGCTAAAAAGGTCACTAGAATTGCGTACAGTGATGAACTAAACCAAGCTAAATACGATGCGCTAAATGAAATAGCTAAACTATGCGGGTCTATTCGTACAGAAGTCTGGCGCAACTACGGTTCTATTGGTGGACTTGGTGCAAAATTTCGCCCGGTGCGTTTGGTATGGATTGCTGATGAACATGTATCGATATTACCACAAAGGATATGGCGAACCACGTTATCTGATAGTTTGGATGATATAAAAGCTAATCGTGAAGCAGCCAAAGAAAAAGTTATTCGTCATATTTTCAGAAATGTGGACGAGAAGGATAAACGTCAGGAATTATTTAAAAAGCTAAAAAATGATTCTGTTTGGGTGAATGATTCGTATTTGCGCCGTCTCATGCGTAAATATTGGAAACATGGAAAAAACCAGACTTTTAATCAAATTGTTTTAGAACCTGGCAGTTATAAGTGTTTTTCGCATAATGGTAAAAATTATATTGAAGTCATTAGCTTAAAAAGAGGATCGCTCCTTGCTATTCCTGTAGGAACTAATTACTCCATAACGGGACAAATTAGGTTAATTCTGCGAGAAGGCAAAGTTGAAATTCATTACACGATAGACAATACTGATGAGCGTGCTTGTGGTTCTAAAGAAATTGGTATAGATAAAGGTTATACCGAAGCTTTTGTTGATTCTGAAGGTGATTTTTATGGTAAAAATTTAGGTGAAATCTTATCAAAAGAATCTGATTATCTAAAGAAAAAATACCAAAGGCGCAATAAGATAAAAGCGGTTTTGGATCAAGTTGAACAAAAGAATCCTAAAAAAGCTAAAAGAATACGGAAAAACAATCTTGGCCGAAAGAAGCTTAATAGGCGAAAAAAGAAGCATCAAGCCAAGGTTAAAGCAATTGTTTTCACAGCGGTCAATCGCATTGTTGATAAGGCGGAAACGGTCGTTTGCGAAGATTTAACCAAAACGTTTAAATCAAGGAATTTAGGAAAAAATACCAATCGCAGATTGAGCGGTTGGGTGAAAGGTTTAATGGCTTTGGCCATTGATATAGTAGCTTCCCGAAGAGGTTCTAGGGTAGTTCAAGTCAATGCGGCATATACTTCTCAAATTTGTTCCCGGTGCGGTTGCCTCGGTAATCGTAGTAGGGATAAGTTTCACTGCGCCTGTGGGTGCGGGGCGGTTATGCAAGCAGACTTGAATGCAGCGATTAATATTTTAGCAAGATTAGACGATAAAGAGCTACATCGGTGGCTTCCCTTGAAGAAGGTGAAGCAAATTTTGCTTGAACGTTGTAGCCAATCGGATGAGACAGTCCATCCTGAACGGAAGGATCAACTCATTTAAGTTATCAACGGAGGGTGAATTATCTTGATTCTTATTTTGTTACCTGCTTGATGAGAGGTGAGTAAGTCTGAGTAAGAAAAAAGAAGCTGGTATCGAAATCACCAATTGGATAAGACAACCACAGCCCATAATGGGTGTAGTCCTCAAATCCTACTGTGTCATTATCACTGACGGTTTGTAGGCCCACTTGCCCACCAATGCCCAAGTCATTGGCAAAGCTATGACTGACAGTCAACTCATAGTCATGAGCTTTACCCGATTTGAGAAAAAACTCAGGTGAGAAGGCGTACAAAAGGCCCAGATCGGTGTCTTGGATACTATAAGTGAAGTTGGCGGTAAACTCCGTCAAATCGTAATTCAAATCTTTAGCCGCCCCCGGAAAGAGAAAGCGAGCAGCTTGGATATCATAGCTGAGGTTATCGCTTAAGTCGCCCTTATAACCAGCATAAAAACCAAGTACCATATTGGCCCTATCTTCGGGTTTTACCGTATCGCCTTCTAGCAAATTGACGTTAGCCGCCCAAGTCTTCACATAAACCCCAGTTTGATGCTCAATGTCAAACCCACCGTGGATGGCCGGTTCTTCATTCGTGTATGACATGCCACGGAGCACCAAGTCGGTAGTCAATGCCACATCCGCACCGAATTCAAAAGGTTTTTCCGCAGAGGCTTGATGGATCGTGGCAACTAAAGTACTTGCTAGTGCCGTTTTGCATAAGAATTTGGTGGAGTTATTCATAAGCGTGCCTCTAAGTTTCTCCGTTTCTGGGAAACGTTTCTCAAAGGGTGGCAAGAACACTCAATGAGTGCCTTGTGCCAGTGGAGGCGCTTTGATTCTATAGATTGAGATATTCAATAGAATTGCCGCTTGTCCACAAAGCTATTTCGATTGAGTTGGTATCGTTAGCAAAATTAATACCATTGAGCGAGTGTGGTTCTTAGTTTACCACTATTTTTTTTGGGGGCATTACCGGTTAAATTACTAATTGTTATTAATAAAATATATTCTGGGCATCACGACTCGAATTGTTCAGAAAAATATTTGGGGAGGAGTCCAAGATTTATCTTGGACAACTATTTCGTCCGGAGTCCAAGATTTATCTTGGACGTCTATTTACATCCGGAGTCCAAGATTTATCTTGGACATCTATTTATTCACTATTGGCTTTTTTGAAATTATTTTTCTGAACATCTATAGTACTCTGTCAATGTTCTGTTGACGGGTAACCGTTTTAACTTGGCACTGCCAAACATTCTCTGGCACTGCCAAACGGACTCCTGCCAAACTAAAGTTTGGACGAATTATCAAGTATTTTACCCGTCAAAACAATGACTAGTTTGATGACTAAAACGGCCTCGGAAGGAGACTAAATATATAACTTGATGATTTTAAAAGAGACTATAATAAAAGTGTTGAGTTTTTTATTAAGCGAATGGCAAGTACTATAGATTTTCAGAAAAATAATTTCAAAACAGCCAATGTCTGAAAGCTCAAGTCTCCTAAAGGAGACTAAATTAATTATCTGAATATCTATAGAGGAAATCAAACAATGAATAATCCCTTTTTGAGAATTATCAGAACGCTTTTCTTCAGTTTTTTTCTGGTAGCGACTCATGCTTATTCCTTACCCCCTACGCCACCCTCACTGGATATATCAATAAGCAGCTTAAACGTTACCGCTTCATGGACTGCTGTTGAAGGCGCGACAGGATACCAATTATTTTACGCGCCTTGTCCTAATGTTGATTAGATAAACAGCATTGAGATGGAAAGTCAAACCGATTTATCGGTAACGCTGTGGGAAGGTGCGGCTTTTTATGTGGCCGTTAAAGCCTACAACCGTGATGGCAATAGCGATTATTCCAATATCGAACAATTTGGATGTCGTTCCCAGCCTCTTAAACCAACAGGAGCAGATAAAGCGCCAGCGACTCCACCGAGTTGCCTTGAAACACCTCAAGGTGTGATCAACTTACCTGCTGACGAAATGCCCCATAGTGAAGCCGGAGAATGGTGGTATTGGACTGGACATCTGCAAACCCAACAGGGCCGGTGGTTTGGTTTTGAACAGACGATTTTCCTCGTGCAGATGAGAGGAATGACGATGCAAATGGCTCATCACGCCATTACAGATATTGAGGATAGCACTTTTCACCATACCGTAAAAACGCAGTTTGGGGTTCCTTCGCCACCTGATTCTAGTTTTAATTGGAATGTCAACGGCTTAACGGCGAAAGGGAGCGGTGGTACTGATTATCTCCACGGTGAAGTGGATAATTATGTATTGGACTTAAAGTTGGAAGCGAAAAAACCGGTGGTGTTCCAACATGGAGACGGTTATTCCGACTATAGCTTTGGTGGTTACACTTATTATTACTCTTACGAAAGAATGGCTGCTGAAGGTACCCTTAAGGTGGGAGATGAGGCCTTAACCGTGACGGGCAGCGGCTGGTTTGATCATCAATGGGGCGATTTGACGACGGTGGCGCGCTTGGGATGGGACTGGTTTGCCATTAGAAATCATGTTATTTAACGTCAATGCCACCGAGAAAGACGACGGAGATATATTGGTTGGCAGCTCCCATTCCGATGCTCAGTGCCAAGTCAGTGAAATTCATGCCGATGAAGTTGAAATCACGCCGTTGGGAGAATGGACGAGTCCTCACACTGACTGTACTTACCCTCAAGGCTGGAATGTTCGCGTGGGCGATTTGAAATTGACGGTAACACCAGTGATGGCTGATCAAGAAGTTCAGGCAGGCCCCCAAACTTATTGGGAAGGTGCCGCGCTCGTCTCTGGTGATGCCACGGGAAGGGCTTATGTGGAATTAGCCGGCTATTGCCAAAACCAATCCAGTTTGCCATTTATTAGCTTCTAAATTCCTTTGGGTGTTGGACTCCAAAGCTTGCTGCTGTTGGAGTCCAAAGCTTTAGCTTTGGCTGGAGTCCAAAGCTTTAGCTTTGGACGTTGTATTTCCGTCCAAGCTTGCAGCTTTGGACGTTTGTTAAATTAGAATTTTGCGTTTTTTTCACTCTGCCAAACGTTAGTTTGGACGACTGCCAAACTAAAGTTTGGACCAATCGAAGTCGTTATTCGGAGTCCTAAAACCCATGATTTTTGTCTGGCTATTGGCACTGGTTTGTGGGCCATCAAACCGTTTTTAATAGATCAAACTTTGCACCGGACAATTTAAATTCCCTGCCTGTAAGAAATCGAAGTCGTTATTTGAACTCTAAAACCCATGATTTTTGTCTGGCTATTGGCACTGGTTTGTGGGCCATCAAACCGTTTTTAATAGTTCAAACTTTGCACCGGACAATTTAAATCCCAAAATAAGAAATCGAAGTCGTTATTTGGATCCCTAAATACCATGATTTTTGTATGGCTATTGGCACTGGTTTGTGGGCCATCAAACCGTTTTTAATAGATCAAACTTTGCACCGGACAATTTATTTAAGTCATTAATTAATTGTGGAAAAATTATTGAAGTCATTGATGGTAAGATTTCTCGCTAAGCGATTTTAGACAGTAGAAAAAATGTCCGGTACTCAGTTTTTTTTCACCCTGCCAAACGTTAGTTTGGACGACTAACTCCTGCCAAACTAAAGTTTGGACTCCTGAGTTCTAAACTAAAGTTTGTCTGCTACCTAGAAAATGAGTGAAATTTGATTGGATTACCAATACCGTGTTCAACCTACGAACCTTGTTTCAAAATGACCCTAATGTGTTTGTGGCTGGGGATTTACTTTGGTACCCAGTAGAGGGCGATAATAAAATTTGTAAAGCGCCTGATGTAATGGTGGCGTTTGGGCGGCCTAAACACCATAGAGGTTCATATCAACAATGGTTGGAAGACAATATTGCTCCCCAAGTGGTTTTTGAAATCCGTTCACCTAGCAACAAAGATGCCGAAATGGAGACAAAATTTCGGTTTTACCAAGACTATCAAGTTGAAGAATATTATCTGTATGATCCTAACAAAGGCCAATTAAAAGGCTGGCTGCGAGGAACAGACCAATTACATTCCATTGTGCCAATGCACAAGTGGAAAAGTCCACGTTTGGGTATTCGTTTTGAGCAGGTTGAGAAGGAATTATATCTTTACTATCCAGATGGCAGACGTTTTACGACTCACGAAGAAGAAGCCAAACGCGCCGAGACTGAAGCCAAACGCGCCGAGACTGAAGCCAAACGCGCTGAGGCTGAAGCCAAACGCGCCGAAGCGGCTGAAGCTAAACTCAACCGTCTTAAAACCTTGTTAGAACAACAAGGTATATCGTTGAATGATGATATCTTCGCCAATGACAAATAGTCGATTAATTGCGAAGGTCATTTTGGACGTTGGTGTATTCGTCCAAAGCTTGCTGCTTTGGAGGTTGCGCTGGAGCGTCTTCGTCCAACGCTTGCTGCTTTGGGCGTTGCGCTGGAGTCCAAAGCTTTAGCTTTGGACGTGGCGTTTCCGTCCAACGCTTGCTGCTTTGGACGTTTGTTAAATTTGAATTTGGCGTTTTTTTCCCTCTGCCAAAAGTTTGAAGTCCTGCCAAACTAAAGTTTTGGACTCCATCGCGGTAATGACGATATCTGCCTACGCTTTCGCTTTGGACGGAATCGCGGCAATGCCTCAATGCCATTAAGTTAAGAAATAAACGAGAAAGAGCCTTTGGTAAAGCCGTTGTCTCAAAGCTAAAGTCCCCTAAAGGGGACTGGTAAATTCAGGATTTTTTTATAAGCACACGATATGGCATTGAGTCTTCAGTGCCCTTTAGGGCACTTCAGCTATTAGACGACGGCTTTACCAAAGGCGGGGGGATTATTTGTTTCTAATTCCGCAAACTGTGTGGCATTGGGCAATGCCTACGCTTCCGCTTTGGACTCCATCGTGCTAAGAAAAACTGTGCTAAACTCATTGATGAAAAGTCTAATGGGTTTGTGAAATAAACGGATTTGCCAAAGTTACCAAGCTCTAGGTAAATAAATAATCGGCCGCTGGTGCCTATCGATAAATCTCAAGGCTAATAGCGGGGGTAGTATCGGCCCACTGATGGGTTGTTGAGTACCCTTTAGGGTACAGTAGATCGATGCCAATCGCTTTAGCTATTGGCGTACGTAAGGGGGATTATTTTTTTGGACTGATTTTTGAATGTGTCATAGATAATAAATAACCGTTAAATTGTGTCATAGATAATAAAACTGTTATCATCACATTTTGTAGAATTACTCTCTATCAATTGTCAAAAACTTTCTGAGTTGAATTCCATGCCAGTCTATGTTCCCAATTGCAAGCACGACATCTTTGTGAGTTATGCACATGTCGATGATGAGCCTCTCGCCGGGGCCGATAAAGGCTGGGTGACGACGCTGATAAACGGCCTTAAAATTATATTAGGACAAAAATTAGGCCGTTCCGATGCGTTTTCGCTGTGGATGGACTACGAATTACGTGGTCATACGGCCCTCACTCCTAACGTTATCGAACAACTCGAAGGTTCGGCCACCTTAGTGTTGATTTTGTCCCCCGGCTATCTGGCTTCACAATGGTGTCACTTGGAATTGAACGCCTTTTTAGCCAAAGTGGGCTCCAATTCTGGGCGCGTCTTTGTGGTTGAACACGAGCAAGTGGAACGGCCGGCCGAACTTTCGGATTTACTCGGTTATAAATTTTGGGTATCCGATGATGCCGGCCATCCTCGTACCTTGGCCATACCAAAGCCCAACCCTGAAGAAGTTGAATATTATCAAAGACTTTATGACTTGGCCCGTCAATTAACGGATCAACTTAAAGAGTTAAAAGAACAGGCTAAGGCAACGCCAGTGGCGGTTTCCTCGCCCACGAATATTACGCCGACCATTTTTCTTGCTGAAGTCTCGTCCGATTTAGAAGAACGCCGCCAAGAGGTCAAACGTTATCTTGATCAACAAGGTGTGCGGATATTACCGGACAAAGCCTATTCATTTGCCACCATTCAACAATTCTTGGATCAAGACTTGAGCGAATGTCGCTTATTTGTACAACTGCTCAGTGATAAAACCGGTAATGGCTATCCGCAATTTCAATATGAACGTGCCATCGCCGCGAACTTGCCTATTCTACAATGGCGTGATCCGGCCTTAGACTTAGCGGCCGTCACCGACGATGCCCACCGCGCCCTGTTGTCGCTAAGCACTGTCGTCGCTACCGATCATATCGAATTTCAAGCGTATATTATTAAACAATTAAAACAACAATTAAAACCAAAAGAAGATGAACCGATTGACGAAGATGTGTTCGTGTTTGTCAATGCCGCCCCCGAAGATATGCCATTAGCCCACCAAATTAAAGACATTTTAGAGGCACGCGGTGTTGGTTACAGTCTACCCTTAGACCTTTCCGTTACCACCAAACCGGCAGAAATCCGTCAGTATTTAGAACAAAATTTACTGTCTTGCGATGCTGTCATCGTGCTTTACGATAGCACCTCAGTCGTTTGGGTTAATGAACAAATTCTGTATTGTCGACGTATGCAAAGGCAGCGTGAGCAACCCTTAAAATTCATTGCTGTCTATAACACACCGGCCACTCATAAGCCTGCTTTAAATATGAAATTACCCAACATGCAGATATTAGACTGCCCATCGCCGCAAGTTGAAACCTGTTTACCACTTTTATTTCGGTACTTACAAACATGAGCGATTTTCCCTATCCCGGCTTACGTCCGTTTCAACGCGATGAAACCGACATCTTTTTTGGACGTGAAGATCACACAGACGAACTGATAGAAAAGCTCGGACACACCCATTTTATTGCAGTGGTAGGGCCTTCCGGTTGTGGTAAATCTTCACTGGTACGCACCGGCTTACTGGCCGGTTTAGAAAGAGGTTTTCTCGCCAGCGCAGGCGTGCGTTGGCGGATAGCTGAATTACGCCCCGGCACGCAACCGTTTCATCGTTTAGCTGAAGCACTGTTGGTGGACAAAGCCTTAGGGCCGGAATATACGGCCAATTTCACACCTGACGCTGACGCTGCGGCCTTTTTGTACGCCAGTTTACGCCGAGGCTCGCTCAGCCTACACGAAATCTATAAAGAAACGTTGAAGGCAGAACACACTAACCTCCTGTTAGTGGTTGACCAATTTGAAGAGCTTTTCCGCTACTACCGGCGAGATTCGGCCTACCAAGCTGCGGCATTTGTCGCGCTGCTACTCGCCAGCAGCCGACATCAGGCCATTTACGTCGTTATCACCATGCGCTCCGACTTTATTGGCGACTGTGCGCTGTTTTACGACTTACCAGAAGCCATTAACCAAGGCCTCTTTCTTACCCCCCGCCTCACCCGCGATCAATTGCGTGACGCGATTAAAGAGCCGGCCAACGTCTTTGAAGGCGATCTCGAACCCACCTTAGTCAACCAACTGCTCAATGACATAGGCAATGATCCAGACCAATTGCCGCTGCTACAACACGCCTTGATGCGGATGTGGAATCTTGCCACCGATGAAAATCCTCACCAAGTCATCCTGACTTCCAAACACTATGAAAGCATCGGAGGCCTCACCACCGCTTTATCCAAACACGCCGAAGAAGCCTACACTGAACTTGAACCGGCCCAACGACAAGTTGCCGAAATCTTGTTTTGCAACCTCACCGAGCGAGGCAATGGGCTGCGCGACACGCGCCGCCCCGTTAAGTTAGAAGAAGTCACTACCCAAGCCAATGTCCCGTGGCAAGAAGTCGCACAGGTGGTAGAAGTCTTTAGACAAGCCGACCGGAGTTTTTTAACGCCGCCCGTCGGCCAACAGTTAGAGCCTGACAGTGTCATAGACATCAGCCATGAAAGCCTAATTCGTCGTTGGCAACGCTTAAAAGAATGGACTCAACAAGAAGCCGAATCGGCCGAACAATACCGGCGTTTGGAAGATACTGCCCGTCTTTGGAACAAGCAACGTGCCGACTTATTATCAGGCGTTGAACTCGAAATTGCCTCTGCATGGTCTCAACAAACACAACCCACCGCCGCTTGGGCAAAACGCTATGGTTATGACGAAGGTAAATGCTTTGATCTCGCCTTGCGCTTTTTAGACAAAAGCAAAGAACAACAAAAGCGAGAACGACAAACGAAAGAGACTGCACGACAAAAAGAATTGCGACGCGCCGGTAGAAAGGTTGCTTGGGCCGTGACGGGACTGATTGTGACGACAGCGCTGGCCGTGTGGGGCTTTGCAGAAACCCTGCTTGTCCTTAAACAAAAACAAATTGCTGAACAAGCAAAATTAGAGTCACAACTCAATAATGCCGCATGGTTGGCACGGTTTGAAGACTACGCCAAGGCCAATGATGTCTTAAGTAACATAAACGAATCAGTCCAAGCCACTCCAGAATGGCAGATGCATGCTCTTCGTTTGCTCAATTGGTTTAGCAAGCAAACAAACAAATCAGTCCAAGACACTCAAAAATCGCATTTCCATGCGCGTCGTTTGCTCAATTGGTTTACCGGGCTCATGGGGAGTGATTCTGAAAAGGTGTATAAAGGCGCGGGAAATATCTTATTGGCAGTGGCAGTCAGTCCTGATGGAAAGCAGGTGGCCGCTGCCGGACTCAATGGCAGATTAATGCTATTTGATGTAGATACGGGAAAGTATAAATCTCTACAAGGACACACAGAAACTGTACGGACTATAGACTTCCATCCACAAGAGCAATGGCTAGTCAGCGGGGGGGATGATAAACGTATTATTTTTTGGTCCTTGCCTGACGGCAAGAAATTACGTGAATTGGAAAGAGCCCCTGATGAAGTCAAGGCCCTCGCCTTCAGTCCAGACGGAAAGTATTTAGCCAGTGCTGGTGGCGAGGATGAAAGTAAAAATGGTGACATTATCTTGTGGGACACGCAAACCTACAAAAAGCGAGGTACATTCAAAGGACATACTGCTCGTATTTCGGAGGGCGGACTTGCCTTTAATTCTACCGGCGAATGGTTAGCCAGTGCCTCTCACGATAAGACAGTACGCTTGTGGAATGTGAACACGCACGAAGAAACATATATTTTGGAGGGGTTTATTAACACGGTTAATAAAGCCATTTTTAGCCCTGATGGGAGTCATTTAGCAACCTGTTCAAAACAAACGCTGTATCTCTGGAAAATAGGTTCGGACAAAGTGGAACTATCGCACAAGTTACTAGGGCATCAAGGTGAGGTATATGCCTTAAGCTTTGTAGCAGAAGGACGTCACCTTGTTTCTGCAGGTGAAGATCAATCCTTGCGTCTCTGGGATATCGAAAGCGGAGTCACCTTGCGGATATTCCAAGGAAATTTAGGGGATATTAATGACATTGCCGTCACCAAGGCCGGAAAAATATACAGTGCCAGCAATGATCAAACAGTCAGGCGTTGGAACATAGATTTGCCTGATCAGTGGGTAGTCGAGTTGCCCGGTACACCGATCTCTGTCGCTATTGTACCTAACGGCAAGCGTGTTGCCGTGGGATTTAAGGACGGTACATTGCGTTTGTATTCCCTACCTAAACGCCACTGGCTAGGGGAAAAGTTTGAGCTCCAATTGTTAGGAGAAAAGTTAAACGCACATAAAAATTGGGTAAAGCACCTTGCTTTTAACTCAGAGGGTACTTTGCTTGCATCAGGCAGTAGTGACAATTCCGCTAAACTGTGGGAACTGACTACAGACAACGAATTTAAAGAAAAACAGCAATTTATAGATCATACAAAAAAAGTGTCGGCCGTTGCTTTTTCTCCTGACGATAGTCTCCTTGCCACGGCGAGTTATGATGGTAATATTGGTTTATTTAGAGTGGGCACTGAACAAGAAAAACCCAAAAAATTTCCGAAAAATGTTCATCATCAAGGACGAATTTACTCAGTTTCTTTTGATAACAGTGGCACACGCTTATTAAGTGGCGGAAAAGATGGCATGCGACTGTGGAAAGTCGATCTTAATAAGCCACTTTTGTCACCCCTTGATTCACATCCACAAAAAGGGGTCAAGTGGATAAGTTTCAGTCCTGATGGTAAGCGAGTGGCTAATGTGGGTCGTGACAGTTTAGTCCATATTTATGAAACAGAGCCTTTGAAAGAACAATATTCTTTAAGAGGACACAGAAACACAATAACCCATGCTTTATTCAGCCCTGACAGCCGACAACTTGTCACAGCAAGTATCGATAGGACTGTGCGTATGTGGGATTTATCCAATCCGCTTGAACATCACCTATTTACTTTGAGCTTACCCACAAATGGGCCTCTAGTGGATTTTGATTTCCGTTGTACTTCCCAAGATGGTTGTTGGATAGTTGTGCCTCTTCGAGAGGGTAGACTGGCATTGTATGACTTAGGGCAGATTTATAACACAGTGAACAATGAACAGTGAACAGTGAACAGTGAACAGTTATTAGCGAGTAGTTAACCGTTAACAGCTAAGAGTTAAAAAGGGCAAACTCCGAGGTTGATCTCGCGGAGCTACTAATCAGCAAACCTCGGAGGTTTTTCAGCGGGTACCCTTAAGGGTTTGGCATTTTCTGAAATACTATACTCAACGCGGTCACAAACAAAACTTTTCTGTCATTTCGAGCCCAGCGATAAATCTTAACTGGCTCAATATTTATAGCGAAGCTCGAACCGAAGAACTTTGAGTTAAATGACAAAAGCGCAGATTATGCCCGTGCTGAGTATATAGTTATCAATCCTCGTCATCCCACGGTTCTTTAGGAATACCAGTATCCCATTCTTCAGGAAAGCGTATCGCTCTGCGCCCCAAGGTTTCGTCTTTATACGGTGGCTCTACTCCTTCTCCAGTAGTAGCAGTAGTAGAACTCTGCACTTTGTCCTTCTCACACGGAGGTTCAAAACAAGAGCGACTTTCCAGCGATTCTTCCCCCAGCGGTTTGGTAGGAGAAAATGTCGGTGTTGGGCGGTTCTTTTCGGCCTCAGGCTTTGTTGAAGGGGATGAGGGGTTGCTATTGCAACTGGTAAACATCATAAGACTAAGACAAACAATCAGGTAACGGTTCATAGCCAATTCCTCCAATGTTCTGCGTTCATTCTACTCACACTCATTTCCCTTAATCACTCCTTGAATGAATCCTCAGCGCATAATATTTTCCCGCCGGGGATAAATTGTTGGGATTTTCGTACTCCCTTGAAGAGTGAGTATATGAAAACAAAGTAATATTGGTAATACTACAATAGTAACAATAGTATTGCAAACCATAATCGCCGCAAGGGGTGCAACGCAAGGTTAATATAGTACAACCAATGAGGAAAAAAACGACTGAGGAAATAGGCGAATCGTGGGGAAATTATTATACCGTTTGTAGTAGGCGCTTTAGCGCCTTGCGTTTATAGTAGGCACTTGCTGCGCCTTGCGTTTGTAGTAGGCGCTTTAGCGCCTTAATCTTTATGTAAGTTGTGGCTAAATAAAATACCCACACGAAAACTTTTTTTCTCTATGGGTATATTATTATTCACGCTCCTCCCCTAAGCAACAAAACACCTACAAAAAGTATCACTAATGAAGCGCGTTTGTGGGCCATAACTTAATTTGAAAACCTCCAAAATATTTTATGGCCCTCAAAATCGAGAGTCCAAATAACCCTAAAAATATAGGTAAATAACTGGGCCCGTGTATCACTACTCTGCCAAGCGACTCTTGCCAAACTAAAGTTTGGACTCCTGCTATACTCTTGCCAAACTAAAGTTTGGACTCCTGCCAAACTAAAGTTTGGACGAGTAGTTGAAAACCTTGAACTGCTGTGAGTTTATGTTGGGTGGAATGAAGTGCAACTTAGAGAGCTATATAGGTTCGTTCAACCTACCATAAATCAGTCACACGGAGGAATGGTGGGTTATAGCAAAGCGCCTACCCACCCTACGTTTGCTGAGGTTATCGGCTCATTTATTTGAAGAAGCGAAACGCGCCATAAATTCCAATACCGTCTGTCGGTATTCCTTATACTTGAAGGTACTTATATGCCCATTTCGGGTTTGTTTATAAACTTTTGGTTTTCCAGCTAATCTAAACAACTTTTGAGCATGACTTGGTAGAACGACTTTATCTTCATGGCTGTGCATGATAAGCAGTGGAACGGGTGATATATTCTGAATGAAGTCTTGGGGATCATATTTGTCAGTGAATAGCATAGATAGTGGGTATTGAAATGGCCATGTTAACCAAAAATTACTAAGTTTCTCGCGTGCGATGGTACGAAAACTGGAAAAACCCGCATCTATAATTACGCCGGCTAGTTGTTCTTTTACCTTTGGATTACTACCCACAAAATAGATACCAAGGCTCGCTCCTAGACTTTGCCCCATCAGATATATTGGTTTTTTTTGTACGAGTTGATTTTGGATTAGCCATTTGAACCCAGTATTTATGTCATCTATGGCATCCTGAACAGTGGGCTTACCGGTTGATTCGCCATAGCCTTGATAATCTATTAGATAGACATGATATCCCTGTTTGGGTAGCCAATGAACGCTATGAATATGGGCACTGATATTTTGAGCATTGCCATGCAAAAAAAACACTGTGCCTTTGGTTCTTTCTACGGTTGAAGGAAGAAACCAGCCATGAAGTTGTATTCCGTCTGGTGTTCTCAGATAGATATTTTGGTGCTTGAGTCCAAATTTACTGGGGGTGCTGTATTTGATTTTGTCTGGATAAAATACGATGTTTGTGCAAGCTGAGGTAAGTACAACTATGAAAATAAGAATGAATTTTTTGAACATGGTTCTAAGCGGCGGACACAAAAATTGATTTTTATATCAGTCATCCTTGTTATTTTGCGTGTACTTGTGCATTTAGATGTCCAAGATAAATCTTGGACTCCTGATGTCCAAGATAAATCTTGGACTCCGGACGAAATCTAAGGCTATTCGCTTTGAAAATAATTATCTGAAAATCTATATCAGTTTACCAATACCATTTTAGTCCAATAGAACTCTGTGTGGCTTTTTCATTAGAAAATTCTGCATAAAATGCATATCGATCAGTCAATTGGTATTGTATTTTCCCTCCCCAAACCTCATAAAATTTATTATCACTGGCAGATTCTGTTCCTAAATAAAACCAAGCCCGGGTTTTTCTCCAATCAAATCTAAAACCTAAATGGGGACGTAATCGAACATAAGGGGCGAGTGTATGTGCCGATATATCAGCAATCCCATAAGTTATAAGATTTTTATTCCATTCCCACGCATAGCCAGCCCCAAAACTTACAACGCCATCGTAACGGTATTTTCCTTCTTTTTCAATACGATCAGCACCAACACGTAATTTCCAAGACCAGTGATTTTCATCCGCTAGCTGAATTGGTAAGGTATTAAGGTTAATAACACGTATGAAATCCAATTGATCTAAAAATATCTTATGTTCATCCTTATGAATTCCAACCGTCAGATCAAAAACAACAAGCTCATCGCCTTCTAGGCTATTTGACCCAATTAATTCCTTTTTAAATGGCGACCAATTCAACCGTAAGAATACATCTTTGTTTGATTCGTTGGCAATATTGAACCCAAATTCCATCGGGGGTGAACCTTCGGCTGGTGATGGCAAGTCTGGAATTTTAATTGTGGGCATTGAACGAACTGGCAGCTGCAAACGCGCTAACAAAATCTGTTTTTTTATTTCTTCTTTCTTACGAATTGATTCTGGTTTATCGGCAAGAAGTTTATATTCGTAATAGGCAAGTAAATTGTCTAAAATTAAAATTCTTCTCTCAATTGAAATTTTTTCCAATTCCTCTTTACTGAAATGAAGGCCTTTGAGGATAATCGAATTGAAAATTTCAAGTTCTTCTGTTGTTAACAAATTCAGTTTCTGATAGAATTTTCGTTGACTTGATGGGATAAAACGTACTGATTGAATTAATTTTTGGCCGATAGATTCATGTCTAACTTTATCAATGTCATTTAAGCGATGAAATAATTCTACTGGAACGTACCACACTAACACATTTCCCAATAATTCTTCATCTATTACTAATTCCAACAATTCCGCAAGACGATAAGCACAATTTTTGTCTAAAAAATAATAGCCAAATTTATGACCAACGATTTCCCAGATATGGAAAATCAATAATAGGCGTTCTTCATCGGACAATATCAGCTTATATTCCCAAATATCACGCTGTTCAGTATGTGAATAAACCATATCTTGCGTATAGAAATATTTGTCAGAAAATCCAGCTTCATAGCCTCCCCAAAGTCCTCTTACCACATAAAGCAAGGTATTTTCGTTTTCTGGCACTAATGCGCCATAATTCAGTGTCAAGTCAAACAGTTGGTTATCGGTGGTAGAGTCTGTGTTGAGTTTAAGAAGAGTGTGTCCAAAAGTTGAGGCTGGATTACCCAAGTAACCACTGACTAAAAGTAGGCTAATTGATTTGACTCTTTCAAATAATGCCCAATTTTCTAATTTCTGACATTTAGGTTCTCTTATTTTATAATTGGGTAACGGTAGTTGCTGAGAAAGCCAAAAATAACGTGCCGGAAACCTACAACGTGCGTGTTCATCCATGTTTCCAGGCTCCCATGGCGCAAAATAGGCGTTGATCGTAGCTGATAACTCAGCACTCGGATTATTTCTACCATTTGAGGATATAAAGAAATTTTTTGTTAAAACGACACTGTGTTTAGTATTACGTTCATAATGAAGCAATTTAAGCCAGGTTGGATGACTGGCAAGATTTAGTTGTTCAGCTAGATTGAGAATTTTTGTCGCAGAGGATGCTTGGGCTGGGATACCGAAAAACAAAAAATGGGTAATCGTGCAGAAAATTATTAATGGTTTTATTGTAGACATACTAATAATATTTAACCAAATAATTGAACAGAATATTAATCTGAATGAATTTAAAAAGTGACGTTAAACATTGCATTATTTTTGCTGTCAATAATCAGGTGAAAACCCAAAGCTCCGCTGTGCGGAGCAAAGGGCTCCTTTTAACCTAACTAACCATCACAGAAAAATTCCAGAAGCAATGCCAAAGACTGGAAAACTCATGCTTTAGCATTTTTTAGAGACTGGCAAAAAGTGCTGATTATAACGGTTGAAATCTCTAACGGTATAGAGGTTCAGAAAAATAATTTTAAAAAAGCCAATAGTGAATAAATAGACGTCCAAGATAAATCTTGGACTCCGGACGTAATTAGACGTCCAAGATAAATCTTGGACTTCGGACGAAATCAACGTCCAAGATAAATCTTGGACTCCGGACGAAATCGATGCAGTCTATATATTGACAACCAAATCATACAAAGCTTCCGCTTTTTCAAAGCGGTTTTGATCAACATAACTTGGGTTTGCAACAATTTTGGCAAAACCATTGCGTAACACTTCAAGCTTCTGTGGCGCTTGAGATTCATATCCAGCCAATTCCATCAGTGAATCAAGATATCTTCCACTACCACTTGCTAAATCCTTTTCTAAAACGTCATAGGAGTTATAAATGAATGAAGCGACTTTTTCTTGTCCACCATTGCAAGTATCTGGAGAAGATAGATTCGAGATGATTGCGGTTGTCCCTGAGTCCCAAGTGACGTTAGTTACAGCGGCAACTGCTCTATTTGTTGGAGCAATTATCGCTCCTAGTCCACACTCGGTATAGATGTCAGCAAATTCTCGTGCCATACCGGATTGAGAAAAAGCCAATAAAGTTAGGGTAGTAATAGAAAAACCCTTAATTGTTTTTAACATATTCTATTTCTCCTTTTTTAAGAAGAACAACGTTGTTTGGAATAGAAATTAAATAAATGGTTCTTATCTTAACTAAATTCAGGTTCTTTGGGAAGTTAAGGCTATTCAGTTCCAAGTTAGTTAATTTCTATTTTGCTTATACTCGATGATCACGTTTTTTATGCTTGACTTATTGTTGTGTTCGTCCAAGGGTAGGAAAATCCCTTCCCCCTTAACGGGAGGATGATAAAAAATTTGATCACCGATAAAGCGTTCCGCATCAGATTTATTGGCATAATGCACACACTTTCATCGTCTGTATAACGACATAAATAGGCTTTACCTGCCCAGTTTTTGCTTCTCCAGTACCTGCTGTGAACCACGCCGCGTACTCGGTTGCGAGATCGATAGCGTCAGCTGTGTATGCCACACAACTGATGACTCCTAAACGATGTCACCCCAGACGGAGCAGCATTCTAACACGAAAAACGAAAATGCCAGCCTTTTTTAAAATTTGTGCCTGTTCAATGAATGGGCAAAGGACGCACACTAAGCTTGCTAATTCATTGTAAAAGCGTTGTGCCTCAGATTTATTTGCAAATGCACACACTTTCAGGGTCGGTATAACGACATTTCAAGGCTTTACCTGCCCAGATTTTGCGTCTCCTGCACAGGTGAACTTTGCGCGTACTCGGTTGCGATTAGTATAGCGTCTGCCGTGTATGCCACACAACTGATGGCTCCTAAACGATGTCACCCCAGACGGTATGGCATTTTAACACGAAAAAAATGCCAGCTTTTTTGAAATAAATAGTGGCGGTGACGGCGGCCAGTTCTCACCATGCCAGGCGGTTTGAGATTGTGGGCCTTGTGAGAGAATGCCACAAAACGCCCGCGGCCTTGGCGAGCCAAGCACCGCCCGTTCTTAGCGCGGATAGATGTATTTTAAAAGTGATAGATAAGAAAAATAGGCACTGGCGTCATTGAATGGGATTTTATGCTGGGTGGACAAATCTCAAGCCCCACCCAAATCCTCGTCAGACAACTAAGGTGGGTGGACGATCTCAAACGAGACACTGTGTGCGCCCATAAAACCGACAGATAAAGTAGCATAGACAGATAATCTTTCTTCGTTCCCACCGCGTCAGGCCTGGAAATGCGTACCATGACGTTCCAGCCTGAAGTGGAAACGAAGTACAAAATTTATCATAACAAATAGGGAGGAGCGTGAAAATAATATACCCATAGAGAAAAAAAGTTTTCGTGTGTGTGGGCATTTTATTTAGCCACAACTCACATAATACTTAGGCGCTAAAGCGCCTACTACAAACTTAGGCGCTAAAGCGCCTACTATAAACTTAGGCGCTAAAGCGCCTACTATAAACTTAGGCGCTAAAGCGCCTACTACAAACTTAGGCGCTAGAGCTTTTACGTTGTTTTTAATGCCTTACGTTTGAGAACTAAAATACGTTTTCTACCACGATCGGCATAAGTAAAACCTAATCCTGTACGAAATATTTCTGGAATGTAAAAACGTTCACTGTCGTTGATTTCCTTATCTTCATAGATGACACCCATTTCTTTAAGTATCTCTATTGTTTTTGGTTCCATCTCTAGCTGTTCTGGGGCAAATGGCACTTTGAGTTTATCAGCGGAAAATTGAGCAATTTTTGAAGCCCACTGTTTAAACAATAGATATTCTTCTTTGGCTTCCTTTACTTTCTCGACACTACAAGGGGTTATTGACTGACGTATTGCTTGAGGCGGTAATAACCGCGTTTTTTTCCAGTTTTCAACGAGTTCTTGATGCTCTAATCCATATTTGGCTGAGTACAATAAGAATCTCACAATATCTCTGGCTTGAAGTTGTCGATTAAAATCGGTTAAAGCGGCATAAACCCAATTAACGGTTGTGGCTTCTCTTGAATTATCTTGTCCCAGTTTTTTGCCCCATAACTTTTCCAGAAATTGATTGAGTTCTTTTGAAGTCAATTTTTCCGTATTTTTATCGACCGCGTCAAGAATTTTTGCTTGAGCACATATCCAGTAAACAAACTTCAAAAATGAGTCAAAATCCCAAGACAGATCATAAGCCCGATACCGGTTTTCAAATTGTCCTTGATTTTGAGGAATAGCATGTCTTAGAAAATCTATTCTCAAAAAAATAATCAGCCCAATATTGGGTTGCCGTATTTCTCCCAAGCGGTAGGGAATCTCAAGTAATGTTCTGACAGCCCTTTGTTGTACTTCATTAGAAGCGATTTCTAAAAAAATATCCTCCAAACCATCAAATAAAAAAATGACACGCACTTGTTTTTCTTTTAAATAAACATCCAATTCAGCTAACTTAGCTGCTTGAGTTGAGCCTTTACTTTCACCCGTTTTCTTGATCGTTTTATAAAGTACCTCAATCCAAAAAGCACTCCACTCATTTTCAGGTAACTGCTCGGATAAGGCACGTTTAATGTCATCATTAAGATGACTAGGAGAAAAAGAGGAGGCCTCAATATGTGTGAAAAATGCGTTTCTGGCTCGCTCAATTTTTCGTAATGCTTTTTTTGACAACGTATTGGATTGTAAGAGAGGAAAAATAAAGCTATCAGTTCCCGGTGTTTCCTGAACGGGAGAAATACGGGTTTTTGCTAAAAGCCAGCGTCCGAAATGCGCTAATTGAACATAGTTAAACGTTTTTCCAGCCCCTTTAGCGCCAATACAAACAACGCTTGGCAATTCTTCTACATGATTTGACGCTAAATTTTTGAGTGATTTTGTGACCAACAAATCATCGCTTTCACCACTTTCAGCATATTCATACTTTTCGCACGTTTCTTTTAACCGGCTGACTTGCTCAATCGGATTATCCATAGAAATCGCAGGAATGATAATAGGCGTTAAAACTTCTTTTGCCCTGTGCATAGCCCATTGCATTAATGTGGTGTCTTCATTAATTTTTTTCCTCGCATCTACCCAATCAGAAACATAAAGTAACTGTTCCGCAAAAAAAGTTTCTTCAAGATTTAGTCTCTGAGTTTGTATATCATCCTTTTCTTCAACACGATAACTTTCAGCAATATTTTGAAGTACCTTCTCATAAATTGGAGAATCTTTCAAGTCTTGTTTAAGCAGACTAATGACAATTTTAGGATCTAAATAGGTTCCTGTCTCAATTTCTTCCAAGCTCGGTGCCAGCTTTGACAATTTTTCCAATGCGAGTCTTGTTCCGCTAACGGACTGTTCCGATAAAGTGGTTATCAAATAACGTTCTATTCGGGGATCAAAAAGAATTGGACTGGCTAATTCAGTTAATCCGGCTCTCAGATCAATTAAGACATAGTTTGCATTAATCGCTCTCGCTAATTGGAAAATGGCCTGACTACACTCCCAAGTACCATCAATACTTTGTGCAATATGCTCAGGTAAAATACGAATATCAAGCAATTGATTGTCTGTTAAACAAGCTGGCAGAAAATAAAATCCATAATCATGATAGGATTTTTTTAATTCTTTGGCATAAAAGGCAATCGTACTTTTTTGGTCAGTTGGCGGATAATGATAAGCCTCAAGAAAATCAATGATTGATACCGTCGGTTGTAATTTTTCCTCGCGATGCCAATATGTTAAACCGGGTGCTTCTAAGTCGGCATCTATGACCAATATATTGGTGTCATGATGAATAGTCTTAGCTTGCTCAAGTAAAGCAAATAAGTAAGCGACTAAATGCGAAGTTCTACCTACCCCACCTTTGAAAGAATGAAAAGCAATCATAAGAATATCATCGGGAAAAGGGGGTGGAAATTGAATAGTATGGCTATTTATTTCAGCACTTTTCAGATATTCCACTTCTTTCCAAAAAGGACGGAACGCATTTTTTATGTCATGGGCAGTCTCGCCAGCCAGAAATTCGACTGGTATCGTGCTGTCATCTATATCCAAACGAATCACTGATTCTGTTTGATCAAACCAACCTAAAAACCATTCCTTTAAGATATTTTTCGCATCTTCCTCTTTAAAAATTTTTGATGCATATTCTATTTCAATCGCATCATAAAAACAATTTATATCCAAAATACTGCTAGGCATTTTGGTTAAACCATTGGTTTTATTTCTTATAATGCGATCTATATCTAACCATGTTCTTAATTTCATGTTTTTTTCAACTCGAATTTAATCCATTCAACGATTTTTAATAATTTTGCTTCAATCTCTTTATCAGATAATCCGCCAGTTGACTGACCGCCATAACGCCACATTTGATTAAAGTCTTTTGGTTCAACTGTGCGTGTATCTTTACTTTTTCTATTGTTTTTTTTAATGGGAACCATTTGAGTCCGCCTTAAAACAAGATCACCCTGAGCATGCAATTCTTTTAAAAGTTTATTGATATCATGGGTTAAAATATCAGAGTCTAAACCATCGGTTCGTGATTGTCTCTTAACTTTCATGATCAAGGCTTTTAAACCACATTCTACCGCATAAAATAAAAGTAAACGATGGGCATTAGTCCGATCTTGTTCTTTCACTTGTAAGACAGCACGAAGATTTTGATCCCAAGCGTTTTTCATCTCACGGTTAGTAAATGGTATTTTTATTGCCATTAAAGTCCATAATAACAAGGTTTTTTATGCAAAGTTCGGAGCGATAAATCCTGATTTTAACGGATTTTTTCTCTAATGCGAATGAATTAATTTTTTCGTTCTTTAAGTCTAATATTTTTATCATATCGTCAGCTTTTTTGAATTCATCAGTTCCTTCCTCTTGGCGATGGTAAAATTTCCAGTGTTAAATCATCATAGACAAAATAGCCTTTATCGCTTTTCGGCCAAAGCCGCCCAAAGCTTTATTGACGTGAGTTCGACTTTCAAGTAGTTATAAATAGTTAGTTAAATCAATAGGTTATGTTTAAGTCGCCGGCGTAGGGTGCGTCCCACGCACCTGAAAGTTTCATTCACCAAAATTATTCTTGTCAAAATGAATACCACCCCTTAGACGGAATAAATATTTGACATTTTGGTGAAAAGTGGAATAGGGCCACTCAATGATTTGTTTGACATAACCATGTTTAACCGGTTTGTTGTGGATATAATCTTAACGAACACGACAATAATTGGATTTATTTTACCACAGTTTCCGACACACACCCTCATTGACACCATTTAAAATCATTAATGGTGCATCACTGAATGGGCAAAGGACGCACATTAAGCTTGCTAATTCATTGTAAAAGCGTTGTGCCTCAGATTTATTTGCAAATGCACACACTTTCATGGTCGGTATATACTCAACGTGGCCATAATTTGGATTTCCTGGTAGCTACACAGGCTATATTAATATCGCCCCGTTGGGGCTTTTCGGTAGTTACTTAAGTTATTTTTGTTTCTCAAAAAGTCCTTTTCAGGCAAAAGTTTCGCGGAGCGAAACTTTTGCCTGAAAATTTGTTCCTTTCTTGAGTATAACGACATTTCGAGGCTTTACCTGCGCAGATTTTGCGTCTCCAGCGCGGGCGAAATTTGCGCGTACTCGGTTGCGATTAGTATAGCGTCTGTCGTGTATGCCACACAACTGATGACTCCTAAACGATGTCACCCCAGACGGGATAGCATTTTAACACGAAAAAAATGCCAGCTTTTTTGAAATAAATAGTGGCGGTGACGACGGCCAGTTCTCAGCATGCCATAGGCGGATTGATATTGTGGGCCTTGTGAGAGAATGCCACAAAACCCCGCGGCCTTGGCGAGCCAAGCAGCGCCCGTTCTTAGCGCGAATAGATGTATTTTAAAAGTGATAGATAAGAAAAATATAGCCATTATAAATTCTTTTCACCTCCCCACCCTGCCTCTAGCCCCATTCGTTGTAACTCATTGATTTTTAATACCTGCATGGCTTGGTAGGGATTACCTTGTCGAAAGCTTATCCAGCCGACACTTTTGGCACTGTTCACTATCGGGAAAATACGCGAGGTTTCAAGCGTTAGCATGGCCCCCAATTGACGCTCATCGTTATACATAAGTCTTTTGGATACTTGGTGCATTCCCAAAAACAGGATATTTATCAATCTTGAGTTCCACTGACAAGTACAACGGATACGCGAAATAATCGGATAGTCTTGTACAACGGATACGCGAAATAATCGGATAGTCTTGTACAACGGATACGCGAAATAATCGGATAGTCTTGTACAACGGATACGCGAAATAATCGGATAGTCTAGTACAACGGATACGCGAAATAAACGGATAGGGGCGCATTCCCAAAAAAAGGGTCATTATGAGTATATTACTCTGTAGTTCGTAGTTCGTAGGGTGGGCAAGGGGCTGTATAATTGTTGTTTTTTTTGGAATTCCGACAGCACGCTTCCCACCCTACTATCCGTTTATTTCGCGTATCCGTTGTACTAGAGAGTGTGTCTTTACTCTTCTAACAACACCTCCGTTGTGATTTCTTTGCCATCGCGGACAAAAACCAATGCCACCTTGTTACCCGGTTTAAACATCCCTAGTGCTGCCATATAGTCATAAATGTTGTTGAGCTTGACAGTACCTAATTGGATGATAACATCACCGTTTTGTAAGCCGGCTTTGTGAGCCGGGCGGTTTTCTTTGACAACATCTAAGTGTAGTCCTTTCCCAGCAAACGCATAATCTGGCACGACACCTAAGGTGACCTTAAATTTAGAACGGCCTTTGCCACGTTGGTGTTGGCTTTCGGCTTTGGTAAAGGCCAACTTTTCGCCACGATGTTCAATCTCTAACACGACATCACGGATAAATTTGACGATGTTCTGTTGTGTTGGGTAGTTTAGCCGCCAAAAGTCGTCGGTGGAACGATTATAGTCATCGTGTACCCCGGTAAAAAATGCCAGCACTGGCCGTTTTTTGTGGTAAAAAGAACTCTGATCACTCGGCCCCGGGCCATCTTTTTGTTTCGCCAGTTTAAATCGGTAAGTGTGGTTGATTTTGTCTAGGATTTCGGCCCAGACTGGGGTGGTACCCACACCTTGAACGATTAATTGGTTTTCCTTAGAATGCCCGATCATGTCCAGATTGAGCATGGCAACCGTTTTTTTCAGTGGTTTCAATGGGTTATTGACATAATACTTGGAGCCAATCAGCCCAAATTCTTCGGCCGTAAAAGCCATAAACAGTAAACTATGTGCCAGTGGCTCGGATTGGCGGCTAAAATAGTGGGCGAGTTCTAGCATAGCAGCCACGCCAGAGGCATTGTCGTCGGCGCCGTTATGGATGACACCGGCTTTGGCATCAAGCGATTGGGTACCGCCTAAACCAATATGATCATAGTGAGCACCAATTATGAGGGTTTTGTCGGTTTTGCCGGGCAAATAACCAATGATATTGCGCGTGTTGATGTGAATGTTTTTCACATCCGTCTTCAGGGTAAGTTGCACCGCTGGAATTGGAAAACTATTCGGCTTGGTTGAGTCATCAATCGTTTTTTGGAGCTCGGCGAGGTTTTTTCCAGCCGCGGCTAAGAGTTGATTGGCTACGGTTCTGGAAATGCTGACAGCGGCAATCCCGGAACCTTTGAAATCAAAATCTGTTTGAAATTTAACCAATTCATTTAATTGGTTCTGCTGTGCCAGCCCTGTTACAAACAAAACGGCTTTTGCGCCTTTTTCTCGTGCCACAACCAGTTTATGTCGCAAACTGGCATAGCGTTGCAACGGACTGTGCGGGTTATCACTGGCTGGTGCCGCTTGCAGCATTAGCAAGATTTTGCCGTTCACTTTGAGGTTGGCATAATCATCATAATGGGCATCTGGCGCTGAAATGCCATAGCCGGCAAACATCACTTCCCCAGTTACTTCATCGGTATCGGAAAAGGCTAATGGCAGGTAATCTGTTTTGAGCGTCAATGTGGTTGCGGTTGTGCCAGTTTTGATGAGCAACTGATTGTTATCGCCGAGTTTGACATCGCCTATAAATTCAAAGGCTTGAAAATAGGACGGGTGACAACGCGCGGACGATAAAGCGAGTTTCTGACAAGTTGTATCAGTGATCGGTTTTAATCCATATTCGGCAAAACGCTCGGCAATGTAATGAGCCGCGTATTCAATGCCCGCCGTGCCCGGATAACGGCCCATTAGGCGATCATCGGCCAAAAATCGGACATGATGAAACAGTTCGGCGGCTTTAATGGCGGGGGTTTGCTGATAATTTTCGACTTCTGGCACCAGTTCCCGCACATCCTCTACCCAATCGGCTATGAAAATATTGGTTTCGCGGGGACGTTCATTATGTCGATTTGAACCCCACACCAATTTTTTGCCATCCAATGAAAACATTGGAAAACCATCAAATTTTGGCGTGTAAGTGATGCGCTCCAAACCACTGCCGTCAATGTTAATCATGTAAAGATCAAATTCACGCCCGTTTGGATCCTCTATATTAGAGGAAAAAATGATCTTGTCGCCAGAAGGGTGAAAATAGGGGCCAAAAGAGGCTTTCCCTAACTGGGTTAGCTGTTGTTGATTGGAACCGTCAGCCTCCATAACAAAGAGCTCAAGCTGGTTTGGACGAATCTGTCCCTTTTTGAGTAAACGTTGATAATCGGCTAAGCCTTGTGGATCGTTATCAAAGCGACTGGCACGCCACACGATTTTGGCGCCGTCTGGAGAAAAGAAGGCACCGCCATCATAGCCGGGCGTATGGGTTAATTGTTGGGGATTGGATCCATCTAAATTCATGGTCCATAATTCCAAGTCGCCACTGCGGAGACTGGTAAATATAATTTTATCGCCCCGTGGCGAAAGTACGGCTTCTGCATCGTAGCCGGGCGTATTGGTTAATTTTTGCACAACATTGCCCTTGATATCGGCTTTATAAATATCGTAGTCAGGATACAAAGCCCAAACGTAGCCTTGACGCATATCCGCTGGCGGTGGACATGCCACACTGCCTTCGTGAGTTGAGGCATACAAAATGTGTTGTCCATCCGGATAGAAAAAGGAACAAGTGGTGCGTCCTTGCCCGGTACTCAACAGACGTTTACCACTACCATCACGATTCATCACAAAAATTTGATCGCAGGGTTGTTGCGGATGACGTGGTGTGGATTGATAGACGAGCTGAGTACCATCAATAGAAAAGTAAGCTTCGGCGTTTTCGCCACCAAAGGTTAGCTGCTGAACATTTCGCAGATGGACTTCACGATGATCTTTGAGCGGTTCATTTAATTGAGGCTCAGCCGCGATTGCTAGTAAATGCCAATGGCATAGTAAGATAAAAAAACACAATCGAATAGTTGACATGTTGTTAATTTTCCTTTTTAAGTTCGATAAAATTCCGAGACTCATCAGCACGCTCGCTATTCTACCCTATCTCTTCATCGTTATACATAAGTCTTTTGGATATCGGGTGCATTCCTGATAAGTACAACGGATACGCGTTCCGAAACGGATAGTATAGTACAACGGATACGCGTTCCGAAACGGATAGTCCAAGCGTTAGCATGGCCCCCAATTCTAATGAAAAGTGTAAAATGAAAATTGAAAAATGAAAATCTTTTTTGCAAGTAGACTATGCGCTGTCATTCTAAAGTTTTTTGTGGGTGTGTCCCACTGGGCGCATTCCCGTTTTCACGGTTAAGTAAGTACAACGAATTACGCGGATAAACGAATGGCCGTACAACGAATTACGCGGATAAACGAATTGAGTACAACACTTAGGCGCTAAAGTGCTTGTTATAAACTTGGGCGCTAAAGCGCCTTCTACAAGCTTTAACTTTCGTACCCGGAAAATGGGAATGCGCCCTTTTGGCACTGTTCAGTCTCAAGAAAATACGATAGGTTTCAAGCGTTAGCATGGCCCCCAATTCTAATGAAAAATGAATTCCAGGCAAAAGTTTTTCTCCGAAAAACTTTTGCCTGGAAATGAAAAATGAAAAATGAAAATATTTTTTGCAAGTAGACTATGCGCTGTCATTCTAAAGTTTTTTGTGGGTGTGTCCCACTGGGCGCATTCCCGTTTTCACGGTTAAGTAAGTACAACGAATTACGCGGATAAACGAATTGAGTACAACGAATTACGCGGATAAACGAATTGAGTACAACGAATTACGGGCCGATAAACGAATGGCCGTACAACGAATTACGCGGATAAACGAATTGAGTACAACACTTAGGCGCTAAAGTGCTTGTTATAAACTTGGGCGCTAAAGCGCCTTCTACAAGCTTTAACTTTCGTACCCGG